>Ga0209272_10000071_pt1 | contig 139847 bp, 103 predicted proteins | sample tdDd002_FD_187125 | JGI IMG/M metagenome (GOLD analysis project Ga0209272, IMG submission 187125) | Marine sediment microbial communities from the Atlantic coast under amendment with organic carbon and nitrate - tdDd00.2 (SPAdes)... | ecosystem: Environmental > Aquatic > Marine > Coastal >...
AGGGATGATTCCTCGTTCCTCGTCATAAATATATTACGAACCCCAGGGTTCAAATCCTAAAACTAGGGGTACAAAAAAAGCACCAAAGTTTTTCAACTTTGATGCTTTAAAGCGGAGAGAGAGGGATTCGAACCCCCGGTACGTTGCCGCACAATAGTTTTCAAGACTACCGCATTCGACCACTCTGCCATCTCTCCAAAATTGAGCGGGAAACGAGACTCAAACTCGCGACCCTCAGCTTGGAAGGCTGATGCTCTATCAACTGAGCTATTCCCGCAAAGGAAAATGTAATAGTGGGGAGAGCAGGATTCGAACCTACGAAGACGAAGTCAGCGGAGTTACAGTCCGCCCCAGTTGGCCACTTTGGTATCTCCCCAAAATAAATTAATACAATAAAGTTGAGCGGGAAACGAGACTCAAACTCGCGACCCTCAGCTTGGAAGGCTGATGCTCTATCAACTGAGCTATTCCCGCAGATCTTTAGCAATTCGTTCGATCTTTATCGAATGAATTTGTTTGCTCAAGAAAGTTGTGGGAAGAGCAGGATTCGAACCTACGAAGACGAAGTCAGCGGAGTTACAGTCCGCCCCAGTTGGCCACTTTGGTATCTTCCCAAATCGCAATGTTTATTGGGTGATCGTTATCTCCCGATTGCGATGCAAATATAGATGCTTTCCCTGAATATACAAGCCTTCCGAATATTTTTTTTTGAGAAAAAAGAATCAATCTTATGTAAGTGTTTGATTTTCTAGAGACTATTTTGAGAACTTTTTTTTGAAAAAAAATCAAGTCTCTATGTTTTCATTATTAAAGAGTGATTATTTCATATTTATTGAATGGAATCAACCCGAAGAGAATCTCTTTTTTCTAAAAAATAGATGCGAATTCTTTTAAAAAGGATCACATGATATCATCTTTTAATAGAGAGGATGAACTATTTTTACGGGAATGGAAGTGGGAGTTTTAAAAATTAAGTCGCGACGCAGCATTTAAGCTTGGTCTTTATCTATAGATTGGTTTGCATTTTTTTTTCAATCGGGTTAGACTATCCTTTCAATGGAGAAAAAATTGAAATACAAAAAAGCCGCAGTTGAATTCAGCTGCGGCTTTTTGTATATATAATAGAGTCTCTGTTTTTAATGACCATAGCTCTAATAAAACTCAAGGAAGTTTTTCATTGAGCCCAGGTAATAGTCTTTCCAGCCCTCTACGATCTCATCATAGGCTTCATCAGGAATATTCGTGTGGGAAAGTTCCAATAGGGTATTCTTGCCCGATTTTTTAAGCGTGAAACTTACAATCGATGGGTTTTCAGTCTCGCCAAAGAACCATTCCTGCACCAACTTGTAATCTTTTACGACTTGAATATTGCAACCAGAAATATCACCTTCCCAAAGAGAGAAGACAGTCCCAACCTGGTCGTCCATAGTTGCAGGGTAGCCTGTCCATAGTTCAATTTGAAAGGAATTGGTGAGTGCATTAAAGACTTCTTCCTGATTGGCGGATATTTCGAGAGTATAATTATAATCTTTCATGTTGCTTTATTTTATTTCAATGCAAAAATAATTTGAATAATAGATTTCACTAACTATTTGCGGATATATTTTAATAATAGCCTTTAAGTTCTGATTATCATCTCTTTTGAGATCGTGCTTATTCTATGTCTTGTAAAGTGAAAGTCTTGTAAATACTTGATAGTTATTAGGAAACCTGGTTTTGTTATCTCAAGATTACAGAAAATATAAATCTTAAAGAGTCTAAATAAAAATAAATCATATATTTGTATGTTATTTATATCGATTCTAACTAATAATCAATGAATATATGTCAAGTTTTGAAATTCTAATGCCCAAATTGGGCGAGAGTGTTCAGGAGGCAACCATCACCAAAATGTTTGTAAATCTTAATGATATTATCGAAGAGGATGATATGCTTTTTGAGATTGCAACCGACAAGGTGGACTCTGAGATTCCTTCTCCTGTATCTGGTAAAATTATTGAGATTCGCTTCAAGGAGGATGATGTGGTACCCGTTGGAGAGGTTGTTGCCATTATTAATATGAGTGAGGATGCAGATGATGCAGAAGTGGAAACTCAAACAACAACAGAAGCTCCTGTTGAAGTTGTTGAAGAAAAAGTTGTGGGTGAAGCTGTCGGGATTAAATCAGATTCTGATCGTTTTTATTCACCTCTTGTTAAAGCCATTGCTCAAAAGGAAAATATTTCACAAGCAGAACTGGATGCTATTGTTGGCCATGGCAAGAATGGACGTGTTCAGAAAGAAGATATCTTGAAATTTGTTTCAGAAAGACAATCTCCGGCTCAAAGCCAGGCGATTTCAGCTTCTCCTGCTAAGGAGGTCGCTGTAAAAGCTGTTGCTACTCCAGAAAAGCCAAAAATTTCAATGTCAGTTGGTGCAAACGACCAGATTATTGAAATGGATCGTATGCGACGAATCATTGCCGATCATATGGTAATGTCTAAGCAAACTTCACCACACGTTACTGCCATGGTTGAGGCTGATGTGACCGATATGGTGAATTGGAGAAATAAGATAAAAGATGAATTCTTCGCTAAAGAGAAAACGAAGATCACTTTCATGCCAATTATCATCGAAGCCGTTTCAAAAGCCTTACGTGAATACCCAATGATCAATTCGTCAGTTGATGATTATAAGGTTATTGTGAAGAAAGATATAAATGTAGGTGTAGCTGTTGCACTTCCATCTGGAAACTTAATCGTTCCTGTTATTAAGAATGCTGATCAGAAGAACCTACTTGGTTTAACTGTTGGCATGAATACTTTGGCTGATAAGGCTAGAAATAACAAATTGGATGCAGATGATATCCAAGGCGGAACGTTCACAATATCTAATTTCGGATCGTTTAAAAATGTAATGGGTACACCTATTATCAATCAGCCTCAGGTTGCGATTCTTGCTGTAGGAACCATTGAAAAGAAACCTGCTGTATTGGAAACACCTGCTGGAGATGTTATTGTACCACGTCAGAAAATGTTCTTATCACTATCCTACGATCACCGTGTGGTTGATGGGGCGCTTGGTGGTGCTTTCTTGAGAAAGATCGCTGATTACCTTGAGGAGTTCGATACGAATAGGGCTATATAATACAGTGAAATTTGTATAGGCTTGATTATTAAACACGATGTCGTCAGTTGTCGGTTCTCAGTAAGAAAAAACTGATAAACGATAACAGAAAACCGTAAACAATAGAAAAAATGACAGATAAGAAAAAATATAGCGTAAAAGAGACACCTAAAAAATTACTAGCTGAGTGGTTCAACTTAATGACTTTGGGTAGAGCTCTTGACGAGAAAGCACCAAACTATTTGAAACAAGCTATTGGCTGGTCTTACCATGCGCCTTATGCAGGACATGATGGGATTCAGTTGGCTATTGGACAAACATTTGATAGAAAAACAGACCACTTATTTCCATACTACCGTGATATGTTGACTTCGCTATCTGCTGGTTTAACTGCTGAAGAGGTAATTTTTAATGGTATATCCAAGGATACGGATGTAGCTGGTGGTGGACGTCACATGTCGAATCACTTTGCAAAACCAGAGTGGAATGTTCACAATGTATCTTCTTGTACGGGTAATCATACCTTGCATGCGGTAGGTATCGCACGTGCATTAAAGCATTATAAAGGTGAGGGAGTTGCCATTAGTTCTCAGGGAGAATCATCAGTTTCTGAAGGTTACGTTTATGAGGCTATTAATGGTGCTTCGAAAGAACAATTGCCTGTTGTTTTCGTTTTTCAAGACAATGGATATGGTATCTCTGTTCCTAAAAAAGACCAGACAGCTAATCGTAAGGTTGCTGATAACTTTAAGGGATTAAAATATCTGAAGATTTTCCATTGTAATGGTAAGGATGTTTTCGATTCGATGAATACCATGACTGAAGCGAAAGCCTATGCTAAGGAAAACCAGATGCCGGCTATCGTACAAGCGAACTGTGTTCGAATGGGATCTCATTCAAATTCTGATAAGCATGAATTGTATCGTGATAATGCTGAATTAAGCTACGTTGAAAAATACGATCCTTTGGCTAAATTCCGTCGTCTGTTGATTCGTTACAAGCGCTTCACTGAAGAGGAATTGGTCGCTATCGAAGCTGACGTAAAATCACAAGTTAAGAAAGCTCATCGTGCTGGTTTAACAGCTCCGGATCCGGATCCAAATTCAGTCCACGATTTTGTAATCCCTGATGCTTATCCTGCAGCTAAATACCCTGAAGGACTTCACAATGAAACAGGTGAGTCTAAGAAATTAATCGAGGGATTGAATGAAACCTTAAAGGCTGAATTCCGTAACAACCCGGATACGTTTATTTGGGGACAGGATATTGCCAATAAAGATAAGGGTGGTATTTTCAATGTATCGAAAGGGATGCAGCAGGAGTTCGGTATTGAGCGTGTATTTAATGCACCTATTGCCGAAGACTTCATTATGGGTACTGCCAATGGTATGAGCCGTTTTAGTGACAAAATTCGGATTGTTGTTGAAGGTGCTGAGTTTGCCGACTATTTCTGGCCAGCTATGGAACAGTTTGTTGAAACAACCCATGAATACTGGCGTACTAAAGGTCAATATTCACCTAATATTACCGTGCGACTAGCTTCTGGTGGTTATATTGGTGGTGGTTTGTATCACTCTCAGAACATTGAAGGCGCTTTGGCAACTTTCCCAGGCGTTCGTATTGTTTACCCGTCGTATGCTGATGATGCAGCAGGTTTGCTTCGTACAAGTATTCGTTCGAAAGGTATGACTGTATTTATGGAGCCTAAGGCTTTGTATAACGATCCAAAAGCAGCAGCTGTTGTTCCTGACGATTTTGAGGTTCCATTTGGAAAAGCTCGTGTTCGTCGCGAAGGTACTGACTTGACTATTGTAACTTATGGTAACACCACTCATATGTGTGTTGAGGTGGCTGACCAAATTTCTAAGGATTTAGGACGAAATGTTGAGGTGATTGATCTCCGTTCTATTGTGCCTTTGGATAAGGAAACTATTATTAAATCGGTTGCTAAAACCAATAAGGTTTTGGTTGTGCATGAAGATAAGGTGTTCGCAGGATTCGGTGGTGAAGTTGCTGCGACTATCACAGAGGAAGCTTTTGAACATTTGGATGCACCAGTTAAGCGTGTTGGATCGACTTTTACTCCAGTAGGATTTAATCGTATTTTGGAAAAAGCAATTCTTCCAAATAATGAGAAAATTTATATTGCAGCTAAAGATTTGTTAGACTACTAAAATTGAGAAAATGACTAAAATTGGATTAATATACAGCTTCAATACCATTAAGACTTCGAAGAATGCTGAGAAGGTGAAGAAAGCTTTCGGTAAGGATTTCGATGTAGAAATGGTCAATGTTGAGGAAATTGACGAGGAAACTTTCTTGAGTCATAAAAATATGGTGCTTGGCGTACCAACCTGGTTCGATGGCGAGTTGCCTAACTATTGGGATGAGTTTATGCCAGCTATCGAAGAATTGAAATTAAAGGGTAGAAAAGTAGCTCTTTTCGGTTTGGGCGATCAGGTGGGTTATCCTGAAAATTTTGTTGATGCCATTGGCTTGTTAGCAATTGCATTGGAAGAACGAGGCGCTAAAGTAATTGGTTTAACCAGCCCGGAAGGTTATACTTATGAGCGTTCAGCAGCCTTGCGTGATGGCAAATTCTTAGGCTTAGCCTTGGATATTGAAAATCAAGCCGGCTTAAGCGATGACCGTATTAAGGCTTGGGTTGAACAGTTGAAGAAGGAATTTTAATCTTTATGATTATTTTAAACGAAAAAAGATGATCCAATGCGGATCATCTTTTTTCATTTGTGAGTATTTTAAATCAGGTTTTATATGAATTTTCTCATATCATAAACCTTCAATTAAAGTATCTGCATGTCATATAGCTTTTTGTATGTCCCATCTTTTTCGATCAACTCCTCGTGTTTGCCACGTTCTACAATCTCCCCTTCGTTGAAAACACAAATCTCATCTGCATTTTTAACCGTTGATAAACGGTGGGCAATAACCAGTGAGGTTCTGTTCTGAAGGAGCTTCTCCAAAGCGTCCTGTACCAATCTTTCCGATTCGGTATCGAGTGCTGAGGTGGCCTCGTCAAGGATCAAAATCGCAGGGTTCTTTAGTACCGCTCTGGCAATACTAATCCTTTGGCGTTGTCCTCCGGATAAGTTGCCTCCTCGGTCACCAATATTGGTGTCGTAGCCATCTTCAGTTTGAGTGATAAAGTCGTGAGCGTTTGCAATTTTTGCAGCAGTAATCACTTCTTCCATTGTCGCTTTTTCAACTCCAAAAGCAATATTGTTGAATATGGTGTCATTGAATAGAATAGACTCCTGATTCACATTACCCATAATATGGCGCAAATCGGTAATCTTATAGTCACGAATATCTTCGCCATCAACAAAAATACCACCACCTTTTACATCGTAGAAACGTGGTAATAAGTCTGCAAAAGTTGTTTTTCCAGAACCCGATTGTCCTACCAGTGCAACTGTTTTTCCTTTTGGAATGCTAACGCTTACATTTTTCAGAACATCGCGTTCGCCATCGTATGAGAAACTCACATCCTTATATTCGATGCTGCCTCCGAAGTCAGTAATCTCTTTCGCGTTTTCTTTATCGACTATCGTCGATTCGGCATTAAGCAGCTGATCGATACGATCCATGGCTGCCAATCCTTTTTGTATGCTGTATGCTGCTTTCGAGAAGGCTTTTGCAGGATTGATAATGGAATAGAACATTCCTAGATAGATAATGAAGGTAGACCCGCTTAAGCCACCGGTACCATTAATAATAAGCATACCACCGTAGCACATGATAACCAGCATCACCACTGATCCTAAAAATTCACTTACCGGATGAGCCAATACATAACGGCGCATCATGCTGTTCATGATTCGACGATATGAGTTACTTTCCTCTGCAAAGCGAACAGTCATTTTCTCTTCGGCATTAAAGGCCTTAATGATTCTTAAACCCGATAAACTTTCTTCGATAGTCGATAGAATATCACCCATTTTATTTTGTCCGTCACGGGATGATTTTTTCAGACTTTTACCCGTTCTTCCGATAATGTAACCGGCTATTGGCAACATGATGAAAACAAATAGGGTCAGTTGAGGGCTGATTACAAGCAATCCTATAAGATAAACAAGAATAATGACAGGATTCTTAAAATACATATCCACAGAACTCATAATTGAATTCTCAACTTCCTGAACATCTCCTGTAGAGCGGGCAATAATGTCCCCTTTCTTTTCCTTTGAGAAAAAAGGAAGAGGCAAGCTTACAAGTTTGGCATATATTTTTTGACGCATATCACGTACCACGCCATTTCGAATATTGACACTATGATACGATCCTAAGAAGGCGAATATGACTTTTAAGAAAATAAGGCTCAGTACAACAGCTGCAATAAAGAAAAGTGAATATTCAGCGCCATATTCCAATTTAATAAAAGAGATGTAATAGTTGAAATTATGCATGATTGCATCAGTTGTCAATTCCCAGGGCATTTTGTCCAGAACTGCCAATTCTTCACTTTTATTGAAGAATGTATCCAATATTGGAATAATCGCTCCAAAAGAGACAACACCAAAAGCAGCTCCCAATAGGTTATAGATAAACATCATGATCAAATCCCCTTTGTAAGGAGGTAAGAATCTTTTTAAAATTTGAATGAAATCTTTCATTTAAGCCTTTAAGTTATTACTGAGATGCAAAAGCAAGTTCAGATGAATTGAATAGGTTTTCTAATCTTTTCAAAAGATAAGAAAAACAAAAATAGCTCGTAAAAGTACAACTCTTACGAGCTATTAGCAAAGATTTAACAAAATTTACAGCCCTGTATAATGACTTGGGCTTATGGTTTTAAGATAAGCAATGTACCCATTGAGACCGCGAGTATAATGCCGGGCCACTCTGACCTGAAAATAAGACAGATTTAGAACCAGTTGATTGATGAGATAATGCCAGTTCTGATGGTCACGATTTATCGGGAAAGGATGGACTCAGAAGAAAAATGGAGGAATTAAAAAAAACATCTTCTCAAGTATGGGCAGGTTAAGTTTTTGTTATTCGTCAATAGATGTCTTTGAAAGATTCTTTTTTTTAAGAAAATGACTCACAATAAAAAGAATACCCACAATAACGAATGGAATCGTGATGGTTAGGATAATACCTAAGGTCATCCCAATGGAGTGGTTCATTTTATAATTATGCATAAAAACAATTGGGCTAAATCCTAGGCCAATTATCATGAAAATTATACCTCCAATTAATTCCCATTTCCACGCAACAATAAGAAATGCCAGCAAAATAAACGATGGAATGAGATGCATAATAAAAGCACCAAGTTGTTGCCAAATACTTAGTTCAGGGGCAAAAGCATCGGCAGCGAATAAACTAACAAAAAGAATAGCGATAATGCAGATCATTCGCGGTAACCAGTGAAATACTTTGATAGACTTTTTCATGTTAGTATTAAATTTTATTCTACTTATTGGGGCTGTTTTCTTAACGTTTATATAAAGGTATAGCATTGTGGAACACAGATCAATAATTACTTGTCAGTCATGTCAGTATTATCGTTATAAGAAAGCATGCCGTTTGGTGGAGAATTATAAAAATAAAAAGGCCGCAGAAGTCAAACTCCTGCGGCCTTTCAGTATAAATTAACTGAGATTTATACTCCAGTATAGTTAGATGGAGTGATAGTCTTCAATTCAGCTTTTAGGCTGTCTGAAATCTCAAGTGTATCGATAAACTCAGCAATGCTGCTTTGAGTCACTGTTGTGTTTGTACGGGTTAAAGCTTTCAATGCCTCGTATGGATTTGGATAAGCTTCTCTACGCAAAATAGTCTGAATTGCTTCAGCAACTACTGCCCAGTTTGCCTCTAAATCTGCTTCGAAAGCATCAGTTGAAATAATCAACTTATCTAAACCTTTCAATGTCGATTTGAAAGCAATGATTGAGTGAGCAAAAGGAACACCAATATTTCTCAATACAGTTGAATCTGTAAGGTCACGCTGTAAACGAGAGATAGGTAGTTTTGCTGCTAAGTGTTCGTAAGTTGCGTTAGCCAAACCAAGGTTCCCTTCCGAGTTTTCAAAATCGATAGGGTTTACTTTATGTGGCATAGCTGAAGATCCTACTTCACCTTTTTTAATTTTTTGCTTGAAGTAATTCATTGACACATACTGCCAGAAATCACGGTTCATATCAATTAAGATAGTATTGATGCGCTTGAAATTATCAAAGATCGCACCCATATTATCGTAGTTCGAAATCTGAGTTGTGTATTCTTCACGCTCTAATTTCAACGACTCGCTTACGAATTTGTTACCAAATGCTTTCCAGTCGATTTGTGGGTATGCTACATGGTGTGCATTGAAATTACCTGTAGCACCACCAAATTTAGCAGAACAAGGAACAGACTTCAATAGATCCAACTGACGCTTTAAACGGTAAACGTAAACCATCACCTCTTTACCCAAACGAGTAGGAGAAGCTGGCTGTCCGTGAGTACGAGCTAGAAGAGCAATAGCATCCCAGTCTTTAGCTAAACTTTCAAGCTTAGCAATTAATTCTTCCAAAACTGGATAATACACATCGTGTACCGCATCTCTTAAAGAGTATGGTGTCGCTGTGTTGTTTATATCCTGAGAAGTCAATCCAAAATGGATGAATTCTTTATATTGTTGTAGGTTTAGAGCGTCGAATTTCTCTTTAATGAAGTATTCAACGGCTTTTACATCGTGATTGGTTACAGCTTCAATGTCTTTTACTTTCTGTGCATCTTCAACACTAAAGTCTAAATATAGACTGCGTAGTTCATCAAAATTGTTGGTGTCGAAATCCTTAAGCTGAGGCAGTGGATGCTCGCAAAGCGAAATAAAATACTCTACCTCTACCAATACTCGGTATCGAATGAGCGCATACTCCGAAAAATACTCTCCTAATACGTCAACCTTATCACGGTAACGTCCATCGATAGGCGAAATAGCTGTTAAACTGTGCATTCTATAAAAATTAAGTTGTAAAATGATTATTTAGTTTTGCAAAGATACAATATTAAGTGGATGAGCGTAAATGTAATTTTATGAATCTTTTATTAGGTTCAGATTTTATTCCTGAGTACTAGAAGCAAAAAATAACACCCCTCTATCCTTCGGATATCTCCCCTGAAAGGGGAGAGTTAAAATTAAACTTTGAATTAGTATTCTATGTTTAGTTCTAGAATCTTTCCTTATCAGGGAACCTGAGCGGAGCAAAGCTCGTGAACACCTTAAAAAAGTAATTTAATGGTGAACAAAGTGTCGATAGACGAAAGGGTGTGTTAAACTTAGCTCATTAAAACACAAAAAAAGACGCCCGGCTGGACGTCTTTAAAATACTATCTTTTCATTGTAGCAATGAGTGTGTCAGTATCCAGGAAGAAATCCAATGCATCGTTAATCGATGGCATTATCACATCAACATGGTCGATAATATCTTTGTGGATACCTTCGGCCTGAAGAGTTGCTATCGAAATTTTTGATTGAACAAATAGTCCAATATCAGTACGAGCATTACCGATGGAAGCTACATTTCTACTTCCCAGTGAAAGAAGGATATCCTCTTTTTCTCGTGCATTGCTTGCTTCGTAGTAGGTTATGCCACTAACACGAGCTAGATCGTTAGCAGTGCCACGTTGATCAGCTGATACCATTACTACATTAACACCATGTGATTGCAACTGGTGAATTTTCTCGATTACACCAGGAACAATTTCTCCTTTTATTGATATTGTACCATTTGAGTCAACAACTAAGGTGTCGATCTCAAGAACTCCCACTCCGGGAATATCGTAAATCATACTCATAATTTGAAGATTTTAGTATTGTGTAAAATAATTATTATCTAATTCTGTCTTTAGCTCTCTGAGTACTTCAGGTGAACTGTTCTTTTGAAATTTTTTAAAATCGATAACTGACTCCGACGGCTAAATTTTCTTTAAACTGCACCCTCGATCCTGTATCGTCATCCGATATTAAATAAGTTGATACTGTGGTGGTCAGGTATTGGTTAATCGGAAGATTTAAAATGAATTGCCAGTCGATATCTATGTTTTTTGGATTATTGGAATAGCTGGAGTAAAATTCCAGTTTATTCTCCATGCTGATCTCTTTTGTAAGATTCCATTTGTGTAGAATCTTGATATACGAACCGACCTCTTTCTTAATCTTCTCATCGGCATCCACACCAAATGCCGTCTGATCGATATTTACTGTATCGCTTACAATGGTGTATTTTGCTGTGAAAGGCGAGATTAGAACAGAGAAATCTTTCTTGGGTTTGTAATCTAGACCAATGGCCCCCAGTAAATAGGCTGGAGCAAAAAAGTTAGAGATTAACTTTCTGCTTGCGTCACTGGGATAGTTATAACCTTTAACGAATTGGGTTTTTAAGTTGAACATGGACGTGTAATACCATTTTTTGAATGCCAATTGTCCATATTTTGTATTGAACTCCATCTTATCCTGATTCTTACGGAAATTATAGTCTCCTGACTTTATTAATCCGTACTGGAGATCGAGTAAGGTTTCCCAACTGGTTTTATTTTTCTTGTATATTGCATAGGATTTTATGCCTGAAAGAGCCGAAATCGAACTCTCACCACCTTCAGCCCAAGCCTTACTGACATGGCCCTGATTGAAATCCAGCTTAATCGTTGTGCCAAATTTCCAGATATCCTCGTAGCGCCTGTATTTTTTCAATTTAGCTAATTGAAATGCATCTGCAGATATTTTTTCCTTTAAACGCACACTGGTTCCTTTTCTTTTGGTATTCTTAACGGATTCCTGATACACATCGTCATCGTAAAGGATACGTATGCCTTTACTTCTGGTATTCTGAAGCCATATTCCAATTGAGTCACGATTGCTTCGCTTCAACCAAAAACGTTTAAAATCTGATTTGCCGTTGTTGATCCAGAAAGCCAAAGAATCGTTCATGGCATTCTTAACAGCAAAAGAAACCGAGTCGCGACTTATTTCTCTGATCCATTGGTGAATCGAGTCGTATTCGATGTAATTGTAGAGTTCGGTATATTTTTGAGCATCATCTCTCAGATCAAACTCTGCAATTTCTGAAAGGCTATCTTTTTGTTCGATTTTCTGATTTTCTAATTCCACCTTCTTTGCAAGTTCTCTCAGTGCCTCTTCGGTTTGTCGTTTCTCGATATAACCCTTCAGGTAGCTTACCATCCGTCTGATACTATCATTTTTTACATAGTTGAGAAGGGTGTTTACGGCATCATCTACCGATTCCTTGGTTTTGTCATGGGCCTCGAGTTCCAATTCCTGAAGCATAAACTTAAAGCCTATGTTTTCGATATGTTCGTACGAATCGATGTGTTTTGTTTTTTTTATTGAAAAATCGAAGTATTGATTGATCTTCGATACTGATTGCTCAATTTGATAAAATGAAAGGGGTAATGGCAGGGCTACAATTCGGATTGAATCTTTACTTATAACAGGCCTTGGTTCAGGCTCAATGTTTTTTGAAAATAGCAAAGCTGGCTGTAGAAATAGGAATAAGAGGAAAAGGATGCGATTCATCTTAGTAATTTAGTTCTTTAGTATAGGTTATAGTTTTAAGGAGGAATTAGCCATATAAACCTGGATAAAATCAAGTCTGGATTTCTAATCTCTTGTAAGACAAAAATGAGAATAAATTTCATTATAAAAAGCAAAATTCCAGTATAAATAAGCACAATCGTTTGCGAAAAATACGTGAAGCCCTTTTTTATGAATTTTAAAAAACTTATTTTTGAGCGAATGGTAAAAATTGAAACTATGAAAATAGATAATCGACTTTCAAAGCCAACACACAACATCTACCTTAACATCAAGAATCGCGACGGCTACCACTACTAGTCGCGAGGACTTTTTATTGTCCTTCTTCACAAGCTTTATATAGAGCTTCCTCATTTTTTATATTATACAATTACATTAGTTTTTACAGAATTTGCTGTAGATATCAGTTTGTAGCACTCATCGTTTTAAGGTGTTCATGTTTTAAATGCAGGCAAATGAAATCTGAAAGACTTCGTTTCTATTCAGAATGATAGGAACTTAAATAAGACTATACTCAAAATTTTAAACGTATATAATCATGAAATTACCTTTTGCAGAATCATTTAAAATCAAGATGGTTGAAGCCATCAGAAAAAGTACAAGAGAAGAAAGAGAAGAGTGGTTGAAAAATGCCAATTATAACTTATTCAACTTAAAGAGCGATCATGTCTTTATCGATTTATTAACCGATTCAGGAACTGGTGCGATGAGCGATAAGCAGTGGTCTGAGTTGATGTTGGGTGACGAAAGTTATGCAGGAGCCAGATCTTATTATAAAATGAAAGATGCTCTTAAAAATATTTTAGGTTTCGATCATTTTTTACCCACTCATCAGGGGCGTGCTGCTGAGAATGTGTTGTTCTCGGTTCTGGTAAAAGAAGGAGACATTGTTCCTGGAAACTCACATTTCGATACCACTAAAGGACATATTGAATTTAGAAAAGCCAAAGCTGTAGATTGTACTATCGATGAAGCTTTCGATACTTTAATAGATCACCCGTTTAAAGGTAATCTTGATCTTGCTAAATTAGAGAGTGTATTGTGCACTTATCCTAAGGAACAAATTCCGATGATTATTGTTACTGTAACTTGTAACACTTCCGGAGGACAGCCTGTTTCACTGGAGAACATGAAAGGTGTAAGAGCTTTGGCTGATAAGTATGGTATTCCGGTTTGTTACGATTCGGCTCGTTTTGCTGAGAATGCATATTTCATCAAACTTCGTGAAGAAGGTTACCAGGACAAAACAATCAAGGAGATTGTGAAGGAGATGTATTCTTATGCTGATATGGCAACCATGAGTTCTAAGAAGGATGCTATTGTGAACATGGGTGGTTTCATTGCTATGAGAGATGAAAAACTTTGGAAAGAGGCGTCGACTTACAACATCATGTTCGAGGGTTATGTGACCTATGGCGGTATGTCAGGACGTGATATGAATGCCCTGGCTCAAGGTCTTGATGAGGGAACTGAATTCGAAACTTTAGAAACACGTATCAAACAAGTTGAATATTTAGGAGAGAAGTTAAGAGGTTTTGGTGTACCTATTCAAATGCCAATTGGTGGACACGCTATTTTTGTGGATGCTAAGAAATTCTTAAGTCATATTCCCAAAGAAGAATATCAAGCTCAGACTTTAGCTTGCGAATTGTATCTTGAAGCGGGAATCCGTGGTGTTGAGATTGGTGCAATCTTAGCTGATAGAGATCCTGAAACTCGTGAAAATCGTTATCCAAAACTAGAGTTGCTGCGTTTGGCAATTCCTCGTCGTACCTACACCAACAACCATATGGATGTGGTTGCTGTAGCACTTAAGAATGTTTGGGATCGTCGCAAGGATATTAAGCATGGACTTAAAATCGTTGATGAAGCTCCAATTATGCGTCACTTTACAGTTCAGCTCGAAAAAATAGAGTAAGACTTGAACTTCAAAATAGATAAAAGCCCCTTTCAAGGGGCTTTTTTTATGGCCCAATTTCCTGTTTCCTTAATTTACAGACAATTTAAATAAATGTAAAGCGCAATGATATCAGGCCTTAAAGAAAGAGGCTTGTTTGAGGTGGTACGTTTGGACTGGCAAGCAATTATAAAACAGTCTCTATATCTAAATATATTTATATATTAACCCATCCAAGTATCTATATGTTTATTAAATACAAACTAAAATGAAGAAAATAAGTCTAGTTTACATTTTTTGTGTTTTTGCCAGCATGGCATTTGCCCAAAATAAAGAGTTGTCACCTTTTTATAAGGCTAATCTTGCTGATGCCTCCGAATTGGAGAACCTTAAAGCAGATGTTGAGAATGCTTTTGCAGATAAATCGTTTGAATTGATTGGTGATTACAAGCCGGAAAACAGGGACGGTTTAAGAGTGCTATGTTTCTCTCGTAAAGATTTGTCAGAACTTTGTTTGAAATCGAAAGATCGTGGTGCATTAGCGGCTGTATTGAGAGTTGGTATCACTCAAAAGGAAAAGGAAACCACACTGAGTCTGCTTAACCCGAATTATGTGTTTTGTGCCTATCTGTCGAATTACGAAAGTGACAGGCCTCAATTCGATAAGATTACGACAGATGCTAAGGAAGCTCTTTCTAAACTGGGAGGAAATCTGGAAACATTTGGAGGAAGTTTAAGTGAGAAAGCGCTTAAAAAATATCACTACAAAATGATGATGCCTTATTTCACCGATCCTGTTGAGTTAAATACCTTTGCCTCATTCGAAGAAGGATTGGCTACCATTCGTAAGAATTTAAAGTCTGGAAAAGGGAATACAAACCTGGTTTACGAGCAGGTATTTGCAGACGAAAAGGTTGCTGTCTTTGGTGTGGGCTTAATGGATGCTGAAGAAGGAGAAGGTCATTTTCTGCCTATAATTGGTGAGGATCAAATTGCAGCTATGCCTTATGAAATTATCTTGCAGGGAAAAGAAGTGAGTATGCTACACGGAAAATATCGTTTTGCCTTGTATTGGCCGGAATTGACCATGGGAACTTTTATGAAGATCATGAGTACGCCTGGCGATGTTGAGGATTTCCTTGAAGGTGTTACAGAATAAAAATAAAGCACAAATAAAAAGCGGAGATCAATATTGATCTCCGCTTTTTTTATATCTGAATGTGTTGATTATTTCAACATCAATTTAGCACGAGTAATGTACTTTTCAATGTCACGAGCTTCAGAAGAATTTTTAAAATCTTTCTCAATAGTTTCGTAAGCAGTCAAAGCTTTTTTGTAGTCACCAATCATTTCGTAAGCGATACCCGCTTTTTGAAGGTAGATAGGTGTTGTAAAGTTATTTGTATTAACTGAGCTTGCAGACATGTAGTTTGAAGCCGCTTTTTCAATATTTCCAAGTTCCATATAAGCATCACCCATAGCTGCTTGAGCTAAGGAAGAAACGATGAAGTCATCTGAAGAAAAATCTTCTAAATAGTTAATTGCATTTTGAAATTCACCAAGGTGAAGATAGGCTATACCACTGTAATAAGCAGCAAGGTTTCCTGCTTCAGTTGATCCGTAGTTGTCAATGATATCAAGGAACCCATCGTAGTTACCGTCACCGTTAAGAGCAAGATCAAAAGAGTCTAACTCGAAGTAACGCTGTGCCTGAAACATCTCAACCTGTGCACTTTGCTCAAGAGGCGCTCTGTAATACTTCTGGTAAGAAAAAATACCAACTGCAACCACAATAATAGCTAAAGCGATATAGGTTAATTTCTTTTGGTTATTCTCGATATATTGTTCGGTTCTACTTAAGGCTTCTTCTAAGTTTTCAAAATTATCTTCGTTAACCTGATCTTTTTTGTTTGTAGACATATTAGAAATATTTAATGTTTTATTTTTTCTAACGCAAATGTAATTTTTTTTGTGAATATTACGACAACTTTTGATTAAAAAGTGAATGCAAATTCGGCTTTGATTAGTGAGTGATTTTAAGCCAGTATCTGAATTTATTCGTATTTTTGATGCGGAATTTTAAATCTGAACATAAATTCAGGTTGAATTGAGCTTAAGCAAAAACAAAACACATGCATTTAGAGCGTTTATCCCTTATAAATTACAAGAACATAAAAGAGTTGGAAATTGAGCTGTCGCCCAAAATCAACTGTTTTATTGGCAATAATGGTATGGGGAAAACCAATTTGCTCGATGCCGTTTATTATTTGAGCTTTTGCAAAAGCTATTTTTCTTCCAGCGATCAACTCAATATCAAACACGAGGAGCTGTTTATGGTTCTCGAGGGTAATTACAAACGTCAGGACAAGGATGAATTGATATACTGTGGGGTGAAACGTGGACAGAAAAAGAATTTTAAACGCAACAAAAAGGAATATAAAAAGCTGTCTGAACATATTGGACTCTTGCCTATTGTGATGGTTTCACCAGCTGATGTGCGATTAATTACCGATGGGAGTGAGGAGAGACGAAAGTACATGGATAGTGTGATATCGCAGTACGATCGGAAATACCTTGACGATTTAATTCGATACAATCGTGTGATTTTGCAAAGAAATAAGTTGCTGAAGGATTTTGGCCGCAGTGGTCGATTCGATGAGGACAGCCTAAGCATATGGGATGAGCAAATGATTCTTCTGTCAGCATCGATTTATGAGAAGCGAAAGGATTTTTTGAATAAGTTGATGCCCGTTTTTCAGGAGTATTACAACATCATATCCCAGGGGAACGAAGTTGTGAAGCTGGAATACAAATCGCAATTGCACGATCATGAGATGCGCGACTTATTGCGACATGCGCGGCTGAAAGATCAGGTGATGCAGTACACAACAGTGGGGGTTCATAAGGACGATTTGACTTTATCTCTCGACGACTATCCCATTAAGAAAATGGGTTCGCAAGGACAACAGAAAACTTATCTGATCGCTTTAAAACTGGCTCAATTCGAATTCATCAAGAAGTTGTCTGATTACAATCCGATTCTGTTATTGGATGATATCTTCGATAAGTTGGATGCTGAACGTGTGGAGCAGATTGTACACTTGGTTTCAGAGGATAGATTCGGGCAAATTTTTATTTCGGATACCAATCGCGATCATCTGGATCAGATCCTGTCTTCGTCGAACTTGACTTACAAATTGTTTGCCCTGGATCGGGGAGCAGTTGTCGATCTTTAATATCCGAATCGAAAACTTGATTTACTTTAACCTTTAACCTTATATAACTTTACCCTTTCAAAATATGCGCCGAAGTAAGACACAAAAAATTGAAGAACTTGTTAAGCTGGTTTTAAAAGAACAGGGCCTTGACGTGAAGTTAAAGGAATTGGAGTTGATAAAGGCCTGGGAAAATGTGATTGGAAAGAATGTTGCCAATGCAACGACTGATCTTTACATTAAGAATCGAAAGTTGTTTGTGCATTTGCGTTCATCCATCATTCGAAACGAACTGATGCTAATAAAAACGGGTTTAATTCAGGCTTTGAATCGCGAAGTCAAAGCTCAAATTATTGATGATATCGTCATAAGATAAAAGGTCTAAAGCCCAATATAGACCTTTAAACCCTTTATTATATCAAATCCGAATATTGCTTAGTAAATCTCGCAGCCTGAAAAGTGAAATGCACATTCGATACTGGCATTCTCATCGCTATCGGAGCCATGAACGGCATTTTTCGACATCGACTCAGCAAACAGCTTACGTATGGTTCCTTCTTCAGCCTCTGCAGGGTTGGTTGCCCCAATTAATTTTCTAAAGTCAGCAACAGCATTATCTTTTTCAAGAATAGCTGCCACAATAGGTCCAGAACTCATAAATTCGGTTAACTCACCATAAAATGGTCGATCTTTGTGTACTTCGTAGAATGCCTCTGCCTGCTCCTTACTGATTTTGGTGTATTTCATGGCAGCAATTCTAAAGCCTCCCTTAGTAATAACAGCTAAAATATCGCCGATGTATCCATTGGCTACAGCATCGGGTTTTATCATTGTAAAAGTTCTGTCACTTCTCATATTTCCAGTAATTTTAAGTTTGAAAAACAAATTTAATCAATCTAAATAAAAATGCAAGTTAAATTGGGACGTTGTGATAATTTGTTGAAAGGCTGATGATTTAAGCCTTTTCACTATGGCGTGAACTAAAAAGGGATTCCGGATTTGAAAAGAATAAGCTTTAGAGATCCCTGTCTTTTATAGTACTTGACATGTATCTTATGTCAATAATAATGTGAGGGGATTTATTCAGGATTCTTTCTTAAATAATAAGTAATTTAGCGGACTTGAATAATTAGAGCGAAAACAAAAGAACATGCAAAACAGAATAGACCAGGAGCTGAGCTTATCAGCCAAAGAATATATCCTAAATGCCACACAAATAGTAATCGTACCTCATGCAGGACCCGATGGTGATGCCATTGGTTCTTCATTGGCTTTGATGCGCTACCTGAAAAAGTTGGGTAAGCAGGTGAAAGCCATTTGTCCGAATGCCTATCCTGAGTTTCTGACCTGGTTACATGGGGATGATGAATTGGATGTTTTCGAAAAAGCGGAAGAGGCTTGTACGACTTACATTAATGAAGCTGATTTGATCTTTATTCTGGATCATAACTCTTTTAAGCGTTCCGGCGATGTGGCGAAGCTTTTGGAGGGGCATGCTGCCACAAAAATCATGATCGATCATCATCCCATGCCTGAGGAGATTGCTGATATTACAATCTCGGATACGGCTATGAGCTCAACCTGCGAAATGGTTTACGAATTTATCGAGGCCCTGGGAGGTTTCGATAAAATTGATGAAGGGATTGCTGAATGTCTTTATACAGGTATCGTTACTGATACAGGAGGATTGAGTTACAATTCTTCGAATCCCCGCACTTACGAAATTGTAGGGAAATTAATGTCTAAAGGCGTTGATAAGGCAAAGGTTCATGGGGAAATCTACGATAATTTCTCGGCACACCGCATGAAACTCCTAGGCTATTGTTTGAACGAGGGGATGGAGTTGCAGCCTGAATACGAGACGGCCATCATCCACCTTACCAAAAAGACTCTGGAATCTTTCGAATATCAGGATGGCGATATCGAAGGTTTTGTCAACTACCCTTTATCGATAAAAGGCATCAATATTTCTGTCATTTTCATGGAGAAAGACGATTGTGTAAAAATCTCATTCCGCTCGAAAGGTGATATTCCAATCAATAAGATGGCACGCGACTTCTTTAATGGAGGTGGACATATAAATGCTGCAGGTGGGCGAACTTTCGAAAGCATGCCGAAAGCTATTGAGAAGTTCAAGAAAGAATTACCAGCTTTCTATAAGGCTTTGTAATTCTATGTTTTGAACGATATAAGCAAGGAGCCCACTCTAATTGTTAGAGTGGGCTTTTTTTTGTTCGTATTTTTATAAGGCTAATAATCACCTCCCCCTAGCATACTCCGGTTGCTCCTCCTTAAAAAGTAGGAGAAATAATGGGTGGTTTTATTCAAGTGTGTTTTCGTTACATACTATAGTAAATATATAAGGGCTTGAGTTTTGAGCGTGATCCGTCAGCCTGCCGTGAGGCGTGCTACAGTTGTATCAATAAAGCGAAAACAAGGATCAGGCTGACTTGATTTTTGATTCGCAGATATAATTTCTGGTGCTCAAGAGCCCTTCGGGGGTGTTTACTTTTCTCATTTAAGGAGAAAAGTAAAAGCCATGCGGCTTGAGCTAATACATAATTAGAAAAAAGAGCTGTCGATTATCTCGACAGCTCTTTTCTTAGCTCTATTTAAATTCAAACAGGCTCTACTTATCTTTGTGCAATAAAAAGATGGTAGGGCGTTTGTGTAACTCTGGCATTTGGCTTTTCCACTGTTTAGCAGGTAGGGTTTTGATGTACTCCGTTTCGAGAGTGATGTCAACCGCTACACATATCTTAGTACCTGCGCTGCATTGCTGAGCCAGGTCTTCTAAGAGTTTCATGTTGCGATAGGGGGCTTCTATAAAAATCTGAGTTTGATTTTCCCCAACAGAACGATTTTCCAATTGCTTGATTTTTTTAGTTCGCTCACCTTCTTTAATGGGTAAGTAGCCATTGAAAGCAAAACTTTGTCCGTTGAAACCCGAAGCCATCAGCGAAAGCAAAATAGACGAAGGACCAACCAATGGTATGATTCTGATATTTTTATCGTGAGCTAATTTCACCACATCGGCTCCCGGATCGGCAACACCCGGGCAACCTGCTTCCGAAATGATACCCATATCATGCTCCTTTATCGCTTTCAGATAATCTGAAATTGCTGCAGGGGAGCTGTGTTTGTTCAGTTCGTAAAAGCTTAGTTCATCGATATTGATACTGCGGTCCACCTTTTTCAGGTAGCGGCGTGCTGTTCTGATGTTCTCGACAATAAAATGTTTGATGGTCGGGATCAGTTCTTGAATATCCTTAGGAATAACGGCATCAAGACTAGAATCGCCCAGTGTGGTTGGTATTAAATATAGTTTACCTTTCATATGTTTTTAATTTCATATTTTGGTCATATGGAAGTCGCCAATAATCATACTTCTGTGTGTCCAGATGCATCAGGATGGCTCGTTTCATATGTGTGCTGATGTGCGAATATGCTCTGTTAAATTATTTGGCAAATGTACGAATATTTAGGTATTACTTGTTCCCTTTGCAAACTGAAGGGTATGTATCCCGAACGGAACACCTACCTAAGCGAACGGAACAGTAGCTTAGGCTAACGGAAAGGGTCCTGTCTGCAACGGAACACCTCCATGGTGAACGGAAGTCTGGAAACTGATCGAGCTATTTTTAGTACATATAATCGAAATTATCAGTCAAAAGCTATAAATTTGTGGGATGGAAAAAATAAAGGCAGAACAGGAAAAGGAATTTATTTCCCGAATTTTTATCGATGAGATCGGGCGATTACAGAAAGAGGGCTTTTATTTCTTCTCGTTTATACTGATGGGACAGGCCATAGAGGCTTTGGGCTGTTTCCTGGATAATAAACCTTTGAAGGCACGAGCGCAATCGACCAAACGCTTTTCTAAGGCTCTGAATATTTTAATGGGTAACAAATACAGAGCAGTGAATGCTGATCATTGGTTGTACGACAGGTTGAGAAATCAACTGACGCATTCCTTTGTGCCCAGCAAGTCGCTTCATTTGCTTTCGCGTGATAAGCAATCAGCGGATATGCAGCATTTGCAGTGGCACAACGATCGATTGGTTTTAGTGGCTGAGGATATGTACGATGATTTAAAAGGGGCATGTAAGCATCTTTTTTCGATGATAGATAAGGGCAAGGTGCCCTTGAAAAATATAGCCGCTTCGCCGGATGACCTTTTATTGCGTGATTAGCCTTGTTTTTGGACTTGTAAATAAGTCTGAATAACTTGTACGCTAACCAACTACCTGATACGATATAGAAAATGATTAAAACTATTGCATTTATTGGTGCCGGGAATCTGGCAACTCATTTGGCTTTGGCTTTAAAGCATGCAGGCTACAGAATCCTGCAGGTTTATAGCAGAACGCAGTCCTCGGCTGATATCTTAGCTAAAAGGGTAGATGCAGATGCCTGCCACAGTTTTGCCGAGGTGAGGCGCGATGCTGATTTATATATTTTCGCTTTAAGCGATAAGGCCCTGTTACCTGCCCTGAAAACTTTGCAACTGAAAGATAAGTTTATGGTGCATACGGCTGGTAGTTTACCTGTATCAATTTTCGAGGCTTATGCGACTGATTATGGGGTGTTTTATCCCCTGCAAACTTTCTCTAAAGCGCGCGAACTCGATTTTTCGAAGATTCCTCTTTGTATAGAAGCCAGTCGAACTGAGCTGGAATCGGAATTGATGCTAATGGGAGATAAAATATCCCAATCGGTGCAATTGCTCTCATCGAAACAACGCAAGCAACTCCATTTGGCTGCTGTGTTTACCTGTAATTTCACTAATCATATGTATCACATTGGTCAGACCTTGCTCCAGGAGGAGGACATCCCTTTCGATTTGCTCAAACCTTTGATCATGGAGACAGCCCAAAAAGTGCAAATAATGCCTGCCAAAGCAGCACAAACAGGGCCTGCCGTTCGTTTCGACGAAGATGTTATAAAAGCACATGAGGAAAGCCTGAAAATGCATCCTGATTTTCAAAAATTGTATAGATTTGCCAGTGAAAGTATTTATCACTTGCATTCAGAGGGATATGATTGATCAGATTAGAAATGATTAAATTCTGCCAGTCAGGATGTTTAAATGAGTAACTAAAAGTAAACTAAATAGATATATGGCCTTTTTTAAAGAAGATTTAATGAAAGTTAAAGCTTTCATTTTCGATGTGGATGGAGTGTTGTCCAACGAATGTATTCTCATCGATTCTGATGGGGAGTTGTTGAGAACTGCCAATACGAAGGATGGTTATGCCATTCAGTATGCTGTGAAAAAAGGCTATCCTGTTGCTATTATTACCGGAGGAACATCTGATGCCGTTGAGATGCGTTACCGTGGGCTTGGAGTGAAAGATATCTATATGACTTCGAAAGATAAGATTGCTGATTTCGAAAACTTCCTGTCGAAACACGATCTTGATGAAGAGAACGTGATGTATATGGGGGACGATTTGCCTGATTATGAAGTGATGCAAAGAGTTGGCGTACCAACTTGTCCAAAGGATGCCGTGATTCAAATTAAAGAAATTTCGTCTTATATTTCAGATATGAATGGAGGACACGCTTGTGTGCGTGATGTGATGGAACAGGTGCTTCGTGCTCAGGGGAACTGGTATGCAGCAGATACCAAGATTCAAAGCATTTAAGATTCAGGGATAAAGTAGAAAAAGGAAAAGCATAAAGTATTCCAAATACTTATATACTCATAAACTTAATAGAACATCCATGCTCAGCTTTCTAAAATTGATTCGCTTGCCCAATCTGATTATTATTGCTCTGACGCAATATGTGATGCGTTATTTTATTATTCAGCCTATCCTGGCGATAAATAAGATCAAATTGCAGCTGAGCGATATCGATTTTGCGATCCTGGTCATAGCGACACTTTTTATTGCAGCCGGAGGTTATATTATTAATGACTATTTCGATACCAAAGGCGATCGTTTGAATAAGCGAGAAGTGATTGTTGGGCGTCACATCAAGCGCCGTATCGCACTCATTTTGCATCAGGCGTTAAGCTTCGTCGGTTTAATTCTGGGCGGCTATGTGTCTTCCAAAGTGGGGCACTGGCAATTTGTATTGATCTTTTTCATGGCTGGAGGCTTGCTGTGGTTCTATTCCACATCCTATAAAAATCATTTTTTATTGGGAAATTTAGTGCTGGCTTTTATTGGCGCAGCCATTCCATTCCTTGTCGTGATTTTCGAAATTCCGCCTTTAAATAAAACCTATGCAGAGGTTTTGGTGGCCTCTAAAACCAATTTCGATTACCTCCTTTACTGGGTAGGGGCTTTTTCATTCTTTTCCTTTTTTGCGGTATTGATTTACCAGTTTATTCGCGATTTATTATCCGTAAAAGGAGATCAGGAAATTGGGCGAAGGAGTTTACCTTTAATTATCGGTTTCAGATGGACTAAAACCATTATCATCAGTCTGATCTTGTTTCTTTGTGTGTCAGTTTTTGGTGTGTGGTACCAATTTTTGAATGCGCCCATGGATCATATTACCCCATGGTATTTTAGTCTTTTAATCATCATCCCATTGCTTTTGCTTTGCTACCTGATCATCAGGTTGCGAAAGGAAGAAAGCCTGAAGTTTGGGTTGTTTTTATTGCGGTTTGCTATTCTGGCGGGCATTTCATACGCTTTTGTAGTCAACCATATTCTTTCAAATACAAATTTTTAGTTCTATGTTGAATAATCTTAAAGATTATCAATTGATATTGGCATCTCAATCGCCACGACGTCACCAGATGTTGAAAGAATTGGGAGTGGATTTTATTATCCAAACCAGGGAGGTGGAGGAAATTTACCCCGATCATCTTAAAGGAGAGCAAATTCCTATCTATCTGGCTAAGCTAAAGGCTGAGGCTTTTGAACTTGATCTGCATGAAATGGAATTGGTCATTACTGCCGATACCATTGTATGTGTCGACGATCTGGTTTTGGGAAAACCTAAGGATAGGGATGAGGCTGTGAGCATGTTGAAAATGCTTTCAGGACGTTCGCATCAGGTGATTTCCGGAGTTAGTCTAAAGTCCAAACATAAAGAAGTCAGCTTTTCGACTACAACCCATGTGCATTTTAAAGATTTAAGCCTTGAAGAGATCGATTATTACATCGACAATTACAAACCCTTCGATAAAGCGGGTGCCTATGGCATTCAGGAATGGATCGGTTTTGTGGGAATCGATGGTATTGAAGGTTCATACTTCAATGTGGTGGGCTTGCCTATTCAGCGAATGTACCAGGAGTTGTCAAAGTTTTAAGGATAAAGTGAAAAAGTAAAAAGATCAAACCAGCTTTTTTTCAAAATAACAACCAACCAAATAAACAACAAACCATGTTAAGAAAAATGACATTATTACTGACTGCCGTACTGCTACTGGTAGGCAATCAGGTAAAAGCAGATGAGGGAATGTGGATTCCTATGCTTTTAAAGAAGTATAATATTGAGGACATGCAGAATGCCGGATTCAAGCTGACTGCAGAGGATATTTACGATATCAATCAGGCTTGTTTAAAAGATGCCGTGATTGGTTTAGGCCGTGAAGGAAGACCTTTTCGTCACTTTTGTACCGGTGAATTGATTTCAGATCAGGGTCTTATCGTAACGAATCACCACTGTGGTTATGGCGCCATTCAGGCTCATTCGACGCTTGAGAATGACTATCTTAAGGATGGTTTTTGGGCTATGAGCAAGGAAGAAGAATTGGTGAACGAAGGTATTACAGCTTCATTCCTGATTCGTATGGCTGATGTGACTGCTGCTGTTCTCGAAGGTGTAAACGATGATACGACTGAAGAAGAGCGTACTAAAATTATTAAAGAAAACATTGAGAAAGTTGAAGCTGAAGCAGAGAAAGATTCTGAGTATCGTGCAAATGTGAAAGCTTATTTTGCAGGTAACCAGTACTTCCTTTCAGTTTATGAAATTTTCAAAGATGTACGTTTAGTAGGTGCACCTCCATCAGCAATTGGAAAATTTGGTGGTGATACTGACAACTGGATGTGGCCACGTCATACAGGTGACTTCTCTATGTTCAGAATTTATGCGAACAAAGACAATAAGCCAGCTTCTTATTCGAAAGAGAATGTGCCTATGAAGCCTAAGACTTCATTCAAAATCTCACTGAAAGGTATAAACGAAGGTGATTTTACTATGGTTTTCGGTTATCCAGGAACAACCACTGAGTATTTGAGCTCATATGCTTTAGAGATGATGACTCAGGTTGATAACCCTCATAAAATCAAGTTGAGAACCAAAAAGCTTGATTTAATGCGTGCTGATATGGATGCTTCACCAATGGTGAGAATTCAGTACTCTGCAAAATATGCAGGTGTAGCAAATTCATGGAAAAGATGGCAGGGTGAGATTAAGGGATTGAATCGTTTGAACGCTATTGCCAAGAAAAAGGATCTTGAGAAAAGATTCGAAGCCTGGGCGAATTCTGATGAAAAACTAAAGGCTAAATATGCTGGTGTACTTGATCAGATGAAAGGTATTTACGAAGAATTGACGCCTTATAGTCTGGCTCGTGATTATGCGACTGAAGCTGGTATGTACGGTCCTGAATTGGTAACTTTTGCTTTGAAATTCAGAAAGCTTTTATCTCTTGATAAAGATGATACTGAAGCGATTGCAAAGGAAGTTGAAGCTTTGAAGAAAAAATCAGCTAAGTTTTATAAGAACTACAACATGCCTACAGACCAAAAGCTTTTGGCTGCTATGTTGAAGATGTATCATGATAATGTAGAAGCGAAATTCTTACCAGAAGAACTTAAGGTGATTGCTAAAAAATACAATGCAAATTTTGCTGCCTATGCTGAGAAAGCGATGGCAAAATCAGTATTGGCTAAGCAATCTCAGTTTGAGAATATGCTGAACAATTACAAGCCTTCAAACGCTAAGAAAATTGCTAAAGATCCTGTTTACATCCTGGCAATGAGTATTCGTGATTTGTACAAGACTGCAATTAGTCCTAAGTACTCTGAATTATCGAATAAGGTAAACAAATTGCAGCGTACTTATATGGCAGGTCTGATGGCTATGCAATCTGATAAAGTATTCTATGCCGATGCCAATTCAACTTTCCGTGTACACTTTGGTAAAGTGGCAGGGTTTAAGGCCCGCAATGCTGTAAACTACGATTATTACACCACTCTTGAGGGAATTATTGAAAAGGATAATCCAAATATTTTCGATTACGATGTGCCTCAGAAGTTGAGAGACTTGTATGCCGCTAAAGACTATGGTCGTTATGGCAACAATGGTGAAATGAATGTTTGTTTTGCCGCAACCAACCATACAACTGGGGGGAATTCGGGTAGCCCGGTATTAAATGCCAACGGTGAGCTCATTGGATTAAACTTCGACCGTGCATGGGAAGGTGTGATGTCTGACTTGATGTACGATGCGACTATCTGTAGAAACGTATCACTGGATATTCGCTATGTTCTATTTATTGTAGATAAATTTGCAGGAGCAGGTTATTTACTTGATGAAATGAATATTGTTGAGTAATCCCAATTCTAGAATATAAAGAAAGGCTGTTGGAGCGATCCCACAGCCTTTTTTTTATTGAATATTGAACTCAGATTTATGTCATTTTCAGAACAGTTTTTCGAAAACTGATCACCGAAATTAGAGTTAGAGTAAAACCAATGCCGAGAAGAACAAGTACGTTTGGTAGGATATCGATTATGGGCAGTTGACGCCAGAAAATATCGAAAAAACCATCCATAGCCCAGTAGTTAACAGATATGATAGCAATCTTTTGCATGATAGCGGGCATAAAAATCATGGGCATCATGCTTCCTCCAATAGCTGATATCACGAGAATGATGAGTGTTGAAAGACTTTCGACCTGCTTTCGGCTCTTACAAACTGAAGCCATAAAGATACCAAAGCTTGAACAGGCAAAGGCCGAAGATAGTATCATGAGAATTAAGGCCGGAAGGTTGATGAAAATATCCAAACCTAATGCCAGCCATGAATAGAGAAACATGATAGTAAGTTGTAGAATCGCTGTAAATAGAGTTGACAACATTTTGCCATAAAGAATGTCTGGTGCTGAAATGGGAGCGACCAGCAAGCGTCGCAGAGTGCCTTCCTCTTTTTCGGTAAGTAATGATGCTCCACTAGCTGAGACACTAAATAGTAACATCATAATAGCGATTCCTGCTATGGCTTGAACCAGCCCCAGATTGCCATCTTTCTTTTCGCCTACCAATGCTGTCATTGGTAATTCAGAATCTTCTTCGAGTTCACTGTTTTCTTCCGAGTTTTCAAAACCATCGAATTGTTCTGAGATCTTTTCACGTATGGTAGCCAGATCTTTGGATGAGAGATCCGGGTTTTTTTCAACCACCCAATCGTCAATGCGACCCTTGATGCTTTTTTTCATGGTGATACCAAACAGATTCGACCAAAGAGCCTGCTGAAGTAAGCCTACTTCAATTTCTTTGGCTTCATCATAGAAAAGTTCCATGGGGAGTTTTTGACCGGAATTTACGGAGTCCTGAAAGCCCTTGTAGAGAACAAATGCAGAGGCGTTTTTCCCTTTTTGAATCAGATCTTTAGATTCAGGTAGTGTTTTTATAACCAATTTGAGTCCCTCCAAAGAATCAAGACTTGTAAAGACTTCTTTTGAGAGTTCAGTCTTATCCTGATCGGTAAACAATAGGGTGATAGGCTTTGATTCTTTTGATTTGCCAATACCGCCATACATTAACGCAAATAGGGTCATAAGGGCAATGGGTAGTAATAATGAAAGGAATACAGCAGTGCGATCCTTAAAATATTGACGTATATCTTTTAATGCTAAATTGAACATGTTTATAGGGGTTAAGGTAAAGCTTCAGTTTTTTTTAGAATACTTAATCTCTTAGAGATTTTCCAGTCAACTCAAGAAAAATAGATTCCAGGTTGACATTGCTGATGTTTATATTTTCAATTTTTAATTGAGAGCTTAAGCAATCCTGTATCAGAACAGGTAAATCGACATCCGATTGGTTGGACGACAAAATGAGCTCATGTTCGTTTAGAATCAGATTATGCTGGTGTTTTTGTGTCAGAGTAGTGAGTTCATTCTTTTCCGGATTCGAAAACTGGAGATGAATCTCTTCTTTTATTGAAGAAGCTTTTCTCAGGTCTGCCAGTGTGCCTTCCGAAAGAATTTTACCTTCATCAATAATTCCTATTCTATCACACAGACGTTCGGCTTCTTCCATATAATGCGTGGTATATATCATGGTCAAACCTCTGGTATGAAGTTCTTCGATGACTTCAAAAATCAGGTTTCTACTTTGTGGATCAATTCCGACGGTGGGTTCGTCCATAAAAACAATTTCCGGATCGTGGAGGAGGGCAGCGGCGATGTTAATTCGCCTTTTCATTCCACCTGAATATGTTTTCACTTTATGTTTTCGTCTGTCGTACAGGCCGAGCATGTGTAATAACTCGTCAATCTTTGTGTTGAGAACTTTTCCTTTTTTACCATAAAGCTTTCCCCAGAAAACAAGGTTTTCGACTGCTGATAAATCTTCGTAAAGCGCAATTTCCTGAGGCACGACACCCAGTATCTTCCGACAATGTTTTTGATTTTTTGCAAGTGATTTGCCATCGTAGAAAACTTCTCCGGAATCGGGTTTTATCAGAGAACTCAGAATGTTGATGCAAGTACTTTTGCCTGCACCATTAGGACCTAACAAGCCATACAGCTCACCTTTTTTTACCTCGAGAGAGATTTCAGAGAGAGCTTTAATATCTTTGTATGATTTAGATAGCTTTGAGGCTTTTAGCATAAGTTGATTAATTAAGTTAAGAGAGGATCGAATTTAGTAAAATGCTTTTACAAATCGAAATTGCCAACCTATTAATCGGTAAGTAGGGTGTATCAGTAGATTAGGCTCCTGATAAACTGAATAATTGAACTATTTTAGAAGAGAGAACTTTCCTGACTTTTCCTTTATGGCACCATTGATATAGGTGATGTTAAGATGGTAATAATAACTGTCCATATTTTGTAGTTGCCCATTATAAGTGCCATCCCAACCCTGATTAAGATCACTTGTTTCAAAAACCTTTTCCCCTGTTCGGTTGTAGATCATGAGTGTGATTTTGTTGATGTCAATGCCACGCACATAAAGCAAATCGTTGTGACTGTCTCCATTGGGAGAAAAAGCCTTAGGCAAACCCACAAAAGGATAATCATTTAGAAATTTCACAGAGATCGTATCGCTTGTCGAACACTGATACTCATTAATCACTTCAACCCAATATTTATCTGTTTTTTCAATCACAATTGACTGACTTATTTCTCCGGTTGACCAATTGTAGCTGCACTTATCCACATTGGCATTTAACTCCATGCTGATATTGGGATAGTCGACAATGTCTTCACCTAAATTTACTTCAGGAACAGGAAGTACTGTGATATGGATTAGCGCATTTTCCTTATTGCCTAAAGCATCAGTAACTTCCAGCTCAAAATCGCCTTCGTCTTTCAAATAGATTTCTGATTCATTATGGTTGTGCCCAATCCAATTGTATTCTAATGGGGCAACAGGATGTCCAATTATTTCAGGGACTATCAAAACAGAATCCCCCTGGCAAATACTTCGGTCATCCCCCAAATCGATTCTAAACTTTTCACCCTTACGATAATCTACAAAAACAGTGTCAGAATTGGTGCAACCAAACATATCAATCACATTTACCGAAAAGTGACCACCTGAATCTGCCAGAATAGTTTGTGTTGTTTCCTGGGTATTCCACTCGTAACTGGCACCTTCATTTTGAGCATCAAGTTGTTTCGATTCACCATCCCAAAGTATAAAATCGTCACCTAAATCGACAATAGGTTTTGAATGGTAATTAATTTGAGAACTGGCGGTTTGTTCATAACCATTGGGATCTGTTGCCGTAAGTGTGTATAGACCTTCGGTATCTATGGAGATTTCTCTTTTAGTTGAACCTGTACTCCAGGAATATGTGTAAGCTTGATCGATATCAGTGTAGGGACTCAATATCATACTCTCCCCGGCACACATATGAACGATTTTCGGAAGATTGAGCGTGAATAGGGTTGACTGATCTTTTATCGTAAATGATTTTGAATTGGTGCAGCCATATTCTGATGTAATCATGACTGAATAATCGCCAGCTGCTGCTATTTCAATATGACTACTGGTTTCACCTGTGGACCATAAGTAGCTACAGCCTTCTTTTTGGATGTCAAGATGAATGGCCTCCTCATTCATTAAAATCACATCATCGATTTCGATTTCCGGTGCTTCGTGAACGATAACTTCTACCTGATCTGTTATTGTTTGATTATCTCTTAAGTCAGTCACGGTCAATTCGTACTGACCTGATTTAGTTACCTCAATGCTTTTAGTTGTTTCTTCAGTGCTCCACAAGTAGCTGTATTCTGATTTTAGGTCAATAACCGGCTCTAGTTTGGTTGACTTTCCATCGCAGATATTTTGGGTTTCACCAAGTTCAACATCGAATTCACTTTTGAGCTCGATGCTTGTATAAATTGTATCGCTTTCACATCCAAATCCTGTTTTTTCAAGCGATTTAAAAGTGGTGATACCAGCTTCTTTCTGCCACTTTACTTTGAAATTGACGTACTTGTATGTGTCAAATTCTTCTGTTTGATAACTTATTTGTTCTGCACCAACCGGTAATTCTCCGATATAAGCCGAATTAGGACTAATTTTGACCGTGTAATCCCTTTCTGAGTTGGCTTTAACTTTTGATTCGTATTCTTGTACAACTGGATTTATTAGGGGATAAACAGTTAGGTCTCGACTTCGCTTCTCTTCTGGAATATTTATCACAGTACCATCCTCAAGCCAGGCATTTTCGATACGTATGGTATAGGTTTTTAACTTAGGACTATTATTTCTGAAACTGATTTCAAAATCATAGCTTGAATTGTTTATTCCCAAACCCTCATTCATATTTTGTGCAGGCGCACCATTAACTGAATAAGAGGCAAACCAGGTCTGATCTTCTGGTCCGGAAATTTCCAGTGAAGATATCTGAGCATTGCTTATAATTCCGTTGTTGAGAGGGCATAAGGTTTTGGCAGATTTACTAATGAACTCTACTTTGTAATCCTGAGAAAATACGCGCGAACTAGTGTTGAGTAAAATAATGATACTCAATATACTAATGACGATATAGGATGAGGATCGCGTGAGCAAGGGTGTTTTTATTTAGTAATGAAATCTGAATTACGAACAGTTTATAGGAATAAATATACAATTATTTTATTTTTTATCTATGAAAAATATCTATTCATCACACTTAATTCATCACTTATCACCGATTATGGATAAATGGGCGATATGATATATGCGATTTTCCTCAAAAAAAAATCAAGCTCTTTTTTAGAAAAAAATGAGATGTGTAACATTGGTTACATTTTTAAAGAGCTGTCTCTTCTACTTTTGTAATAGAAAATTAAATAAAAGCTCACTGATATGGAGAATCAATATTTCAAAAATACCGACAGTTTACTTGATATTTGTACACGTTATCCGGAAACAATTAAAATCTTTATTTCGAATGGATTTAAACAGCTGGAAGATGCTAAGAAACGTGAACTCTTTGGAAAGTCTTTATCTCTGGAGATGGCTTTGAAAATGAAAAAGCTTAATGTTGATGCTTTTGCTTCCCTTTTAGTTGAGGGTATTGATTTAACCAGAAATCAAGTGGATGCAGATCTGAATCAGAAAGAAACAAGTACTGATGCTGATGCGATTCATGTGCAGGGCTTATTACCTTGTCCTGTTCGTGTTCCTTTGGTTGAAGGGATTGATGCTTTTATTAGTGAATACAAAAAGGAAAATGATCGTGAAGTCGTTTATGATCTTAAGGCAGCTTCAATGGGGCTGGATTGGCTAATGGGCGATGTGATTAACGAAGATAATGCAGATAAGTTGGCTGATATTTTTATCTCTGCAGGATTCGATTTGTTCTTCGACGAAAAGTTGATGGGTAAATTTAAAAAACAGGACGTTTTTGCAGATAGTACTGGTTTCGACCGTCTAAACAAAGACTTTGATAATGACGATATCTGTTTGAAAGACCCAGAAGGACATTACTCCATGATTGGTGTTGTGCCAGCAGTATTTTTGGTTAATAAAGTTGAATTAGGCGATAGAGAGGTGCCACGTACATGGGCCGATTTATTTAAGCCTGAATTTAAAAACAGCGTAAGTTTGCCAATTAGCGATTTTGACTTATTTAACTCCATGTTGCTTCATATCTACAAAGCCTATGGAGAAGAAGGGGTAAGAGGTCTTGGCCAATGTTTACTGGAAAGTATGCATCCATCACAAATGGTAAAATCGCATACCAAAAAGAAAGATCGTCCAGCAATTACAATTATGCCATATTTCTTTACCAAAATGGTGAAAGAGGGTGGAAGCATGGTTGCTATTTGGCCTGAAGATGGAGCAATTATTAGTCCTATTTTCATGCTAACTAAGAAAGATAAATTGGATAAAACTCAGGATGTGATTGATTTCTTTGCTTCAAAAGGCGTAGGTGAGATTCTTTCACATCAAGGTTTATTCCCAAGTATAAATCCTGAAGTTGATAATAGACTTCCAAAGGAAAATAAATTTATGTGGTTGGGTTGGGATTATATCAACTCAAACAACATTGGAGAGTTAATTGTTAAGTGTGAAGGCATATTCAATAAAGCAATAAAGGATAATAGCTTTAAAAATATGGGACCTCTAAGCTTTACGCCTCAATCTTAATTTAGATTTGATTAATCTTATGCCTCAGTTTAGCAAGCTGTAAACTTGCATTAACTCAAAATTTTTAATAGATATAACCTTAAGATATGAATCTAGTTACAGTATCAGGACCTCCTTCATCAGGAAAAACAGCCGTTATTTTAAAGACCATTGACTCCGTTCAAAAGCGTGGATTAAAGGTTGGGGTAGTAAAATTCGATTGTTTGTATACCGACGATGATATTCTTTATGAAAAAGCAGGTGTTAAAGTAAAGAAAGGGCTATCTGGTTCTCTTTGTCCAGACCATTATTTCGTAAGTAATATTGAAGAGGTTACACAATGGGGATTGAAAGAGGGCTTAGATCTTTTGATTACTGAAAGTGCTGGTTTATGTAACCGTTGTTCACCCTATATTAAGACTGTAACTGCCGTTTGTGTCATCGATAATTTGAGTGGTATCAACACACCAAAGAAGATTGGACCAATGCTTAAAACAGCTGATATTGTAATCATCACAAAAGGTGATATCGTTTCTCAGGCTGAGCGAGAAGTTTTTGCATCACGTGTAAATACGGTTAATCCTGGTGCAACTATTATGCACGTAAATGGTTTAACTGGTCAGGGAGCTTTCGAGTTGAGTACTTTATTGTACGATGAGAAGACTGAAGTTAAAACCCTTGTTGGTGAGAAATTGAGATTCTCAATGCCATCTGCTCTTTGTTCATATTGTTTGGGTGAAACTCGAATTGGAGAATCTTACCAAATGGGTAATGTTCGAAAGATTGACTTAAACGATAAGTAAGAGAAATAAAGTATTTATGAGTTAGAAGTATTTAAAGTTAAAATACAGACTCAAAACATATAATTACTCTAGGCACTCAAGACATTTTTAATTTTAAGTACTAAAAATATGATTACAACTCACGATATACAGAGTAAAACACTTTCAGACTTATTTGAAATATATCCTTTTTTACCAGGATTTTTCGAAGAGCACACGCTTAATGTTAATGGAAGCTCAGATAAGAAATTAGATGAATACTTAAATTTTCTTGAAGAGGAAGAAGAGCAGGAAAATAGAGCCATGGATAAGGCTCAGGTTCTTGACTCGATGTGTATTTATATTGATCAGATGCTTGAGTTTTTAGGCGAAGATGAGGATGATGGTGTTTACAGTATCACATTATTACCAGGAACGAATAAGTCTGGTGAAGCTGAAAAGTTTGATGAGTTAAAGATTAATAAGAGTGAGATTGTGTGTATTGTAGGTCCTACTGGTTCTGGTAAAAGCCGCTTATTGGCCGATATCGAATGGGTTGCTCAAAAGGATACGCCTACTTCACGTTCTGTACTGATTAACGGTGAAGTTGGTGACTCAAAATGGCGTCTGAATTCGGGCAACAAGCTTGTTGCTCAATTGTCTCAGAATATGAACTTTGTAATGGACCTAACGGTTTATGAATTTATTGAGTTACATGCGCAGTCTCGTTTGGTAGAGGATATTGAAAGTGTGATTAATAAGATTTTTGAACAGGCAAATGATTTGGCAGGAGAGAAGTTTGACCTATCAACGCCTATTACAAGTCTAAGTGGAGGACAATCAAGAGCGTTAATGATTGCAGATACGGCTATTCTTAGTAAATCACCTATTGTCTTAATTGATGAAATTGAGAATGCAGGTATTGATAGAAAACGTGCATTGGATTTATTGGTGGGTGAAGAAAAGATTGTTTTGATGGCAACACATGATCCAATCCTTGCATTAATGGGGGATAAACGTATTGTTATTAAAAATGGTGGAATTCACAAAGTGATAGAAACCAGTGACGAGGAGCAGAAGTTACTAGGTGATCTTGAAAGAATGGATTCTGTCGTTCAAAATATGAGAAACAGGTTACGTCAAGGAGAGATTATTAAGAAAGAAGATATTGGTTTTTAGATTGCCATTTCAATCAAAGAATATAGAATTACGAACTAACACTAAAATATAGATATTATGCACGACGGATGCGCAGGAAGTTTCGAAAATGGTCAACAAGTGGTTGATAAAGTTAGAATGATGGGATTTGCTCAACAATTGATGCCAATGCCATTAGACATTGAATGTCATGGTTGTAAAGAGACTTTTACCATGGAAGAGTTCGAAGGACATTGTCCAAAATGTGATATGGTTCATGGTGTAACACCATGTCATGCCTTTGATCCCAACAATATTATGGCAGCAGGTATCGGCTACTAAAATAGCAACATTTCTATCAGAGCAATGATAATATAAAAAGACCTGAAAGCTAAATCAAGCTTTCAGGTCTTTTTATATTCTTACGGCTTTGAATTTATTTGACAAGGAGTTTTCCTTTGTAGATCTTTTCGCCTTCAAGATTGATAATGTGCACACCTGGTTTAAGTTGTTCCCGGTTAATTGTAATATTATTATTGGTAATGTTTTCGATAATACGAACCACACGGCCTGAAGCATCAATCACAACTAAACGGTAGGTGTTATGATTTTCGTTAGGGAATTCGACACGACTTTCAATCTCCATTGGGTTAGGGTAGATGCTCATTTTTTTAGACCTGGCAGCAATATCCCCGGGTACTGAAACAGAGTTGTCATCAGGATTTATCATGGCATGGAAGATTCCATTTCCATGAGTTCCAACAGCAATGAAGCCATCCTGACGAGTTTTTACCATATCCACAACGGTATTCCCAATTTTATCGGTAGCAACTTGTGTCCATTGTGTATTTGTATTAAGTTCTTCGGCCTGATATAATCCAATACTGGTTCCGGCAAAATAGATGGGACCTTCCTCTGCATTCACGACGTTAACGTAACGAACTGAAGGCCCTATGTTTTGATTGTCACCAGGATTTATGATCTCAAGATTCCCGGATACAGCCGTCCAGGTGTCACCACCATCTAAAGAATGGAATATACTTTCTACTTCGTAATTTGAAAATGAGACTAATACTTCATTTGCATTTGCAGGATTTGCCTCAATACAACTGACATAAGCTCCAGGTATATTAGGTCCGATATTATCAGTTGGTGTTGGTTGTCCGGTATGGGCATCCGTTATTTTGAATAACTGACCTTCAGATGTTCCGTAGTATAAGATATTAGCGGGCGAAACAGATGATTCTATAGCTGATATTTTTCCAGTAGTATTGGTGTTTGTTAGTTTTGTCCAGCCTAATGATGCCGGATCGTTAGAGAATTTTTCGATGCTATAGATATCAGAATTTCTCCAAATATCAGTTCCTCCTGCATAGTACATGATAGCCTCATTGTCCCCATCAATCTCGTATGGATTAATGAACAGTACATCGTCAGCATCTACACCTAGAGGATCAATTCGACTCCAGCTATTATCATCATATTGTAGAAATACTCGTCCATTTTGAGAAGAAAATATGAAGCTTTCTTTTGATGTATGAACACTACAGAAAGCCCCGTCGCCACTTCCAATCTGAACCCAATCCCTTTGATATTGACCATTACCTTCCTCAATAACAGACCAGCTTCCATTATCCTGAAACCCGCTTAGTATTTTAAAAGATTCTGTGTTGATGGCATCAATACCTACGGTGTAGGCTTGAGTGGTTAGGTAACCTTTATTTAAAGTTGTCCAGTCAATGGGGGTAGTATCTGTATCTTTCTTTTTGTAGTCGGTCGTTATACTTAAGCCGCCATCATGTCCACTGATAAGCGTTTTGCCATCATTAAGGAAGAACAGGGCGTGTTGATCTGCGTGATGATTGTCGTACTGGCTAACATTATTTTCGGTTGCATAACCACCTATCCAGACTGTATTCGTATTCGATGCAAAAGCATCATCACTCCGGAAAAGGTTAGTCCCTCCAATGAAAACCATATTTTCATCATCAGGAGCTACTTTTATGACCAGATCGTATGAGTTTTGAGAGTCAAAACCAGAGACATCATTGGCTCCTGTATCTTGTTTTGCAGGAAGGTTCTCTGAACGATCTTCCCATGTATATTCGTCACCATTAATAGTTAGTTTCCAGAAGCTATGGTCGTTCAGGCCAGCTCCGGGTGTTTCGGAAAGGAAATAAAGAACGTTTTCATTAGTTGGAGCATAGGCTAAAACAGTTCGATCAAAGTTAGTGGGAAAAGTTGTAGGTGTTATTTCAGTCCACTCACCTGAATTTCCGCTTTCAGAACGGTATATGCCGTGAACCGTTCCTTCACTGCTTAAAGTTGCATATTTAATACCATTGGGTGTGCACAGAATGTCAGTTGTTGAGGCCCATTCATCATTATTAGTTGGTTTGCTGGTTAAGACACTAGTTGCTGTATTGCCACCTCCGGTTAAACGCCATATTTCTCCATAAGAAGCCAGGTAAACATCTCCATTCAAAGGATCAATGCAAATGTTCCAGCAAACATCAGTCGTTTCAGTAAAAATAGGCGTATCATGGGTATCTGTAGCAGATAATTTAGACCAGTTTCTTCCCCCGTTAACAGACATAAATACACCAACACCTGAATAGAATGCTCCGGAAGCACTTGCTGAAGGGCCTAGGGCTTCACCTGTGGCATAATACCAAACATCAGTATGACCCTCACGAGTATCCTGGGTTACAGTAGTAACACTTTGGTGCTCAGTGAGACTGGTTGTTTTTGACCAGGTTTCTCCGCCATTTTCTGATCGCCACATCCCGCCTGATACACCACCTGCAAGTATTATGTCATCATTTGTTACGTCAACAGCTAAAGCTCTCGTCCTACCCCCAACATTATAGGGTCCTGTTTGTTTCCAGTCAATGTTTTGAGCTTTTGTTCCTGAACGAAATTCTTCCTGATTATCTAATAAGAATTGTAATTCTCTTTTTCTATACTCAGAAGGGAGTTCTCCTGTTGCTGGATCTTGTGTCCTCAACTTTTCAAATATCAATCGTTCATAAGGGGCATCTTTAACTCTGATGATCCCCTTACGTTCATCAGCCTTTTGGGCCATTTTTACATGGTTTGTACCGGGAGCAGTAAGTTTTTTATAAGTGCTTTCATTAATGACAATATTTTTTGTTTGAGTCAGCCCACTGAAAGAACAGGCTACAAAAAATAGTGTGCCCAATAGTAAATTTCTTGTCATTGCCATTTTTGTTTGTTGAAGTAGGATTGAACTGAAATCATATTAAAAATAATGGACTGGTCTTGTGGTCCAGTCTAACTCCAATTTAATCATTAATTTAGGTTCAGGAAAGTAAATTTTTACTAGAGAGTGATGCAAGTGACTTCAACGAATTGTTTTTAATAACAATTTGAAAATAATGTTATTCCTGTGGAAGAAAAGGAGTGAAGGAACAGAGTAAAGGAAGAATTCGAATGATATTGTCCTAAATATGTCAGGGTTTAAGTTTTATGATCCTATCGTGTTTTTGATCCAATTTTTTTGTGACTGCCAGAGTTCTTAAGTAGAATTGCGATATTTCACAAGCTTGGTTCTAAAAGAAAAAGACCTAAAAGCATGACTGTGCTTTTAGGTCTTTTAATATTTAGAAGGTTTTTAGTTTATTTCACAAGGAGTTTTCCTTTGTAGATTTTTTCGCCTTCAAGATTGATAATGTGAACACCTGGTTTAAGCTGTTCACGGTTAATTGTAATATTATTGTTGGTAATGTTTTCGATAATACGAACCACACGACCTGAACCGTCAACCACAACTAAGCGGTAACTGTTGTTATTTTCATTAGAAAACTCAATACGACTTTCAGTTTCCATTGGGTTAGGGTAGATGCTTAATTTATCAGTTGTAGCAGTAATATCCTTTGAAACTGAAACAATGTTATCACTAGGTTCTATCTTGGCATGGAAGATCCCATTGCCGTGAGTTCCAACAGCAATAAAACCATCGTTACGGGTTTTTACCATATTCACAACTGTGTTCCCGATTTTATCAATTGCAACCTGAGTCCATTGTGTATTTGAGTTAAGCTCTTCGGCCTGATATAAACCAATACTGGTTCCTGCAAAGTAGATGGGACCATTTTCTGCATTCACGACATTTACGTAACGAACTGATGGTCCAATGTTTCCATTTTCAATAGATCCAAAAATCTCAAGATTACCAGATACAGCAGTCCAGGTGTCGCCACCATCTTTAGAATAGAAAATACTTTCGACCTCGTAATTAGAAAAAGATACCATTACTTCATTTGCATTTGCAGGATTTAGTTCAATACAGCTGATATAGCCTTCAGGCATCATTGATCCGGTAATATTAGTTGATGTAGGTTGTCCTGTATGGGCATCCATCACTTTGAATATTTTACCTTCCGATGTGCCGTAATATAAGATATTTGCCGGGGAAATTGATGATTTAATAGCTGAGATTTGTCCTGTAGTATTGGTGCTGTTTATTTTTGTCCAGCCTATTGTAGATGCATCGTTCGAGAATTTTGGGATACTATAGATGTTTTGATGTCTCCAGATATGTGTTCCTCCTGCATAATACATGATGGATTCGTTGTTACCATCGATTTCGTAGGGATTAATAAACAGAACATCATCTGAATCAACGCCGTCAGGATCAACTCTTGTCCATTCCCAATCCTCCTGAGTCTTATTGTATTCCATTAAAATGACATGGCCTCTTTGAGAAGAATAAATAAAGGCATCCTTTGAGTTGTGCATGCTACAAAAAGAACCGTCCCCACTTCCAACCTGAATCCAATCTTTTTTGTGTAAACCATTATCTTCTCTGAAAGTATACCAGGTGCCATTATCCTGAAATCCTGTTAGGATTTCGAATGACTCTGTATCTTTGGCGTCAATACCCACAGTATAGGCCTGTGTTGTTAGGTAACCATTGTTTAAAGATTTCCAATCTACAGGCTTAAATGATGGATTTTCAGGATCACTTTCAGTTCCGGAATCTTCTGTTTGTTTATAGTCTGTCGTAATACTTAATCCTCCGTCGTGTCCGCTAATAAGCGTTTTGCCATCATTAAGGAAAACTAAAGCATGTTGATCGGGATGGTGGTTGTCATACTGACTGATATTATTTTCGGTAGCATAACCACCAATCCAAAAGGTTTTGTTTTTAGTTTCAAAGCCGTCATCACTACGATGCAGATTAGTCCCACCAATAAAAACCATGTTTTCATCATCCGGAGCCACTTTTATAATCATGTTGTATGAGCCTTGAGAATTGTAACCATCGACCATGTCTTCCTCTTTGTTTTCAGGTATATTATCTGAACGATCTTCCCAAACGTCTTCATCTCCATTCACGGTTAGTTTCCATAAACTATGACCTTGTAAACCATTACCAGGTGTTTCAGATAGAAAATAAAGGATGTTTTCATTTGAAGGCGCATATGCTAAAACAGTGCGGTCATAATCTGTAGGGAAATCTTCAGGAGTGATTTCAGTCCACTCATCTTTGTTTCCACTCACTGAACGATAAATGCCATGAATCGTTCCTTTACTACTTATTGTTGCATATTTTATTCCAAGTGGGGTACACAAAATATCAGTGGTCGAAGCCCAACTATCATCACTCGTTGGTTTGCTTGTAATGACCGTAGTTGCAATCTCGCCACCTTCGGTCAGACGCCATATTTTCCCATAAGTAGCCAGGTAAACATCTCCATTCAATGGGTCGACACAAATGTTCCAGCAAATATCAATCGTTTCTGTGAAAATAGGTGTTTCATCAGTATCTGTAGATGCTAATTTAGCCCAGCTTTTTCCACCATCAACTGATTTAAAAACACCTGCACCGGAATAAAAAGCGCCATTTGCCCCGGCAGATCCGGAGTATTCACCTGTGGCATAATACCATACATTGGTATGTCCTTCGCGAGGATCTTGAGCAACTGCAGTTACACTTTGGTGATCAGTTGTAGCAGTTGTTTTGGTCCAGGTTTCTCCTGCGTCTTCTGTTCGCCACATACCACCTGTAACGCCACCGGCAAGTATTATTTTGTCATCATCTACATCAACGGCAATAGCTCTTGTACGTCCTCCTACATTGTAGGGGCCTGCCTGTTTCCACTCTATGTTTTGAGTCTTTGTTCTTGAATGAAATTGATCCTGGTTATCAGATAGAAATTGTAATTCTCTTTTTCTGTATTCCGATGGTATTTCACTAGTAGATGGGTTTTGAGACATCAATTTTTCAAACATCAAACGTTCATGAGGGGCATCTTTTACACGAATAATCCCTTTGCGTTTATCAGCCTTTTTGGCCATTCGAATATGATTAACACCTGGAGCAGTCAGCTTTTTATAAGTGTTTTCATTAATAACAATATTTTTTGTTTGAGCCATTCCATTTAAGGAGCAGGCTGCAAAAAATAGTGTACTCAAGAGTAAATTTTTAATCATTCGTTTTTTTAGTTAGTGGTTAGTAGGTTTGATCTTAATTCATATAGATAATAATAAACTGGAATTGTAGTCGTGTCAAATTCCAGTTAATTTATCCAGCTTATGAAATGCTATTATTTTATTGCCCTAATCAATTTTAGTCCGGTCTTATTATTCCCCATAATGTGTGTTTCTTTGAAAAGAAAGCTGTAGTCAATATTGGGAGATAGTTTTAGATCAGGATTGGCCTCAAATGAAACTTCTTCTCCAATTGAGTAGTTATGTGTGATCCCAGCACCTGATCCTAATGTTTTATTCACTTTAGCTATTACTTGATAATGCTTATCTATTTTAATGATCTTGATAATTTTTATGTTTAAAGCTAATGTTCCGGGAGAAAAATCGGACTTATTAACCGGAATCTGCATGCTTACTTTAGCTGAATCTTCTTTTGATTTTATACAGTTTTTTTTCTGGTTAGCACATGAAAATGTGATGGATAGGATGGATATTAGTAAGGCGAAATGCTTCATAATAATAATAGGTTTTGTTAGATTGAAGCACAAGGTATAAAAATATATTGAAAATTATAATCTAAATAAGCATGAAAAAGCCCCCTTTCCAATAGGAAAGAGGGCTTCTAAATATGTGTATATTTAATTATTTATGTTTTGTAATCCAATTTTTAGCATTAACAAAAGCTTCAATCCAAGGGCTCAATTCATCCTCATTTCTGGACTCATTATAGTAGGCCCAATTCCATGGATATGTTGCACGCTCCAAGTGTGGCATCATTGCTAAGTGGCGACCATCTTCCGAACAAATCGCTGCAGTTTCGAATGGTGAGCCATTTGGATTTGCAGGATAGTCCTTGAAGCTGTACTTCATAGGAATTTGATATTTGTCTTCTCCGTATGGTAAATTAAATTTTCCTTCACCATGAGCAACCCAAATACCCAGACGACTTCCAGCAAGGCTCGAAAGCATTACTGACTTGTTTGCTTGAATATCAACATTCACAAAGCCTGATTCGAATTTATGAGATTCGTTATGAATCAATTTAGGATGCTTAGCGTGTTCTGGGTAAATTAAGCCAAGCTCAGAGATTAACTGACAACCGTTACAAACACCTAAGCTTAGAGTGTCTTTACGCTTGTAGAAATCTTCAAGAGCCTTCTTAGCCTTTTCATTATAAAGGAATGCTCCAGCCCAACCTTTAGCTGATCCTAATACATCAGAGTTAGAAAAACCTCCTACAAAAACAATCATATTAACATCAGAGAAATCTGAACGACCTGATATTAGGTCAGTCATATGAATATCTTTAACATCCATTCCAGCTAAATGCATCATCCATGCCATTTCTCTGTCACCATTTACACCCTTTTCACGGATGATGGCGGCTTTGATACCTGATTTGTCCTTACGTTTAGGATCGATGCCGTATTGCTCAAATTTACCTGTGAAGTTCTCTGGGAATTTATAGTTAAGACTATTTTCTTTATATGATTTGAAACGCTCTAAAGCTAAATCTTTACCAGACTGGTTGCGATCTAACAGGTAAGATGTTTTATACCAAAGGTCACGTAATGATGCAATATCAAGTGATAAGTTTTTATCGGCTTTAGCAATCGTCATTTTACCAGCTTCAGAAGGGTTTCCAATTTTATGGAAGATAATGCCAGCTTCAGTAAGTGTTTTACTTACCGAATCGATGTCTTTAACCTGAATGATAACACCAGGGTTTTCACTGAATAAGACTTTGATTAAATCAGCTTCCTGAATAGCATTCAGATTAATTGAAGCGCCAAGATTGTTGTCTGCAAAACACATCTCAAGTAAAGCGGTAATCATACCACCAGAAGAGATATCATGACCAGCAAGTACTTTTCTGTCTAAGATAAGTTGCTGAAGTGTTTCGAAAGTTTTTGCAAAATATTTGGCATCATTAACATTAGGTGTTGTTTTACCTAGTTTGTTAACGATTTGGGCAAAACTACTACCTCCAAGTTGGAAGGCATCTTTCGAGAAATCGATATGTAATAGGTGCGAGTTAGCTACATTTTTCATGACCGGGCTAACCATGCGATTGATGTCAATAATTTCACCAACAGTTGAAATGATAACAGTTCCAGGTGCATAAACTACATCGTCCTGACCATATTTTTGGGTCATTGACAATGAGTCTTTACCAGTTGGAACGTTTAGTCCTAATTCAATTGCAAACTCACTAATTGATTCAACAGCTTTGTAAAGACGAGCATCTTCACCTTTGTTTTTACAAGGCCACATCCAGTTAGCAGAAAGAGATACACCCTTAATGCCTTGCTCAATTGGAGCCCAAACCAAGTTGGTTAACGATTCTGCAATAGAAAGACGAGAACCATTAGCTGAATCAACAAGAGCTGAAACAGGAGCGTGCCCAATAGAAGTAGCGATCCCTTTTTCTCCCTGGAAATCCAGTGCTACAGCTCCTAAGTTATTTAGAGGCAACTGAAGAGGTCCTGCACATTGCTGCATGGCAATTTTACCCGTTACTGATCGGTCTACTTTATTTGTTAACCAATCTTTACAAGCAACTGACTCCAACTGAAGAACTTCTTCAAGGTAGTCTTCCAATTTTTCAGCTTCGTAAGCAACTTCTTCGAAAGATTCTACCACAGTTTCGTCAGTCATAACTGTTTTTGGTGGTTTACCAAACATTTCAGAAAGAGCCATGTCGATAGGATTTTCACCTGTCTTTTTGTCTTCAAATGTGAAACGCATGTCGCCAGTTGTTTCACCAATTTCGTATATAGGAGCTCGTTCGCGATCAGCAATACGAGTTAATAAATCAACATCATCTTTCCCAATTACCAATCCCATTCTTTCTTGAGATTCGTTACCAACAATTTCTTTTGCTGAAAGAGTAGGGTCACCAACAGGAAGCGCATTCAGGTCAATCTTTCCACCAGTTTCTTCAACCAATTCCGATAGACAGTTCAGGTGACCACCTGCGCCATGATCGTGAATAGAAACAATAGGGTTGTGATCGGACTCAGCCATAGCACGAATAGCATTACAAACTCGTTTCTGCATTTCAGGATTAGAACGCTGAACCGCATTTAACTCGATAGAGTTATCGAATTCACCAGTAGCTACTGAAGATACAGCAGAACCGCCCATACCAATTCGGTAGTTGTCACCACCTAAAAGAACAACTTTGTCCCCTTTATTAGGAACATCTTTTTGAGCTTGCTCCAATCGACCATAGCCAATACCACCTGCTTGCATGATTACCTTATCGTAACCATATTTTTTATTGTTTTCGAAATGTTCGAATGTCAATACAGAACCACAAATTAAAGGCTGACCAAATTTGTTTCCAAAATCACTTGCCCCGTTAGAGGCTTTAATAAGAATCTCTTCTGGTGTTTGGTATAACCATTGACGAGGATCAGTAGCACCTTCCCATTGTCTTGTGGCTTCAAGTCTTGGGTAAGCAGTCATATAAACAGCCGTTCCTGCCATTGGCAAAGATGCTTTTCCACCTGCTATACGATCTCGAATCTCACCACCAGTTCCAGTTGCAGCACCATTAAAAGGCTCAACTGTAGTAGGGAAGTTGTGAGTTTCTGCCTTTAACGAGATGACAGTATCAATATCTTTGGTGTAGAAAAAATCTGCTTTATCGTGAGACGCTGGAGCGAATTGCTCAACTCTAGGTCCTCCAAGGAACGCACAGTTGTCTTTGTAAGCCGAAACAATTCGGTTGTGATTCTTTTTTGACGTTTCTTTAATCAATTGGAAAAGGGAAGATTCTTTTTCCTCTCCATCAATTATAAAAGTACCGTTAAATATTTTGTGGCGACAGTGTTCTGAATTGACTTGAGAAAAACCAAAGACTTCTGAATCAGTTAATTTGCGGTCGATTTTCTTTTCAACTTCTTCTAGATAGTTGATTTCTTCATCGCTTAAAGCAAGGCCCTCTTGTTTATTGTAGGCCTTAATGTTTTCAATGTAAATAATAGGATCAGCTTGTTTTTCAATAGTGAAAATTTCTTGATCTAAATTTTCGTATGAGCTTTGAAGCATAGGATCATACTGTGGATGCTCCGCATCAACTTGGGTGAATTCTTCTATACGAAGGATTCCATTTAATCCCATGTTTTGAGTAATCTCAACAGCATTTGTACTCCAGGGTGTAATCATCTCTTTACGAGGTCCTACAAACTTGCCTGTAACCTTTTTATCAGTTAGGATTTCAGCATCGCTAAATAGCCAGGATAACTTGGCTGTGTCAATTGCATTTAATTCGAGAGAACAATGTACTCCGTAATGAACTTTACCTTTCTTAAAGAATAGTATCATCTTAAATTTTTTATAAAATTGGTTGAAAGCAGATTTCGCTGCAAATATAGTTAAAGAGTTTGATTTTGTTGATGAGAGAGTGTGGAATTTCTTTGTTTCGGCTAATGTTATATTGATAAAATAGTCCTGATGTTATAGGAGAGTTCAATGATATCTGCTTGAATCGATTTGAGAATGAAAAACAAGGGCGTGTGCTTATTAATTTTGCTCAAGTAATAAAGAGGTCATAAATTGCATGTGTGATGGGTGAAAATCATTTTTGAAGAGATTTTCAGGCCAATTGAAATGAGTTGGATTGCATTTTCCTAATCGTTCGTTTTTTTTTGTTCGCTATTATTGAATTGAAGAATTCTTGTTATAAAACAGCTGAGACTATGTTGAGGAAACTGTTTTTTAATTTTAAAAGAACACCAAAAGCCACTTCATTTGTTTTGTTGAAAAACACGAAATACGCAAAGGTTTTCGAGAATGCTGAAAGTGAGACAGATTTGATCTTATTTTTAGATTTTATTTGTTTTTAATTATCGAGGTAAAGCTCTTTGTATCAAGGGGGAGCGTGTTGGTCTGGTATGGCCAATTAAACATGTTGAAGAACAAGTTTAATAATCAGAGAAAACATTGATTATCGTTTTTCCTTTCAATATTTTTGTCACCAAATTATTCAACCAAAATATACTTTAATTATGAAACCGACACATATTGAACACATCGGAATTGCTGTTAAAAGCTTAGATGAAGCTATTCCATTTTACGAAAAAGTACTAGGATTAGAGTGTTATGCTATTGAAGAAGTTGTTGATCAGAAAGTGAAGACTGCATTTTTCAAAGTAGGTGATGTAAAAATCGAATTGCTTGAGTCTACTGATCCAGAAGGACCAATTGGTAAATTTGTAGAGAAGACTGGTGGCGGAATGCATCATTTAGCATTTGCTGTTGAAGATGTTCAGGAAGCATTGAATGATGCTGCTGAAGCAGGATGTCAGTTGATTGACAAGTCGCCAAGAGGTGGAGCAGAAGGATTAAAGATTGGTTTCATGCATCCTAAGTCAACTCAGAGAGTTTTGACTGAACTTTGCGGAAATAAATAAGGATACTCAATTATAATATATTATAACTAATAGAAGTTATGGCTAGTCAGGATAAAATTAAGAAGTTAATTGACTTAAGAGCTGAAGCAAAACTTGGCGGAGGTGAGAAGCGTATCGTATCTCAGCACAAGAAAGGCAAGTATACTGCTCGTGAAAGAATCGACATGCTTTTGGATGAAGGTAGTTTCGAGGAATTCGATATGTTTGTGACTCATCGTTGTACCAATTTTGGTATGGAAAAAACTAAATTCTTAGGCGATGGTGTTGTTACAGGTCAAGGAACTGTAGATGGACGTTTAATTTTTGTATTCTCTCAGGATTTCACAGTATTTGGTGGTTCTTTATCTGAAACTTTTGCACAGAAGATTTGCAAGGTGATGGATATGGCAATGAAAGTTGGTGCACCTTGTATTGGATTGAATGATTCAGGAGGAGCACGTATTCAGGAGGGTGTTACTGCTCTTGCTGGTTATGCTGAGATTTTCCAGAGAAACATTATGGCATCTGGTGTTATTCCTCAGATTTCTGCAATTTTTGGTCCTTGTGCTGGTGGAGCCGTTTATTCTCCTGCATTAACTGACTTTATCATGATGACTGAAGAGAAGTCATACATGTTCGTTACTGGTCCTAAGGTTGTGAAAACTGTGACTGGTGAAGATATTACAACTGAAGCTTTGGGTGGTGCTCATATGCACGCTTCAAAATCAGGTGTTTCTCACTTTAAATTGGAAGACGAAGAAGAAGGTATCATGATTATTCGTAAGCTGTTATCTTTCATGCCTTCTAACAATCTTGAAGAGCCACCTTTGGCTGACTGTACTGATCCTATCGATAGATTAGAGGATGTGTTGAATGAGATTATTCCTGAAAATCCTAACATGCCTTATGACATGAAGGATGTGATTTATTCTATTGTTGATGATGCTGAATTCCTGGAGGTTCACCGTCACTATGCAAAGAATATTCTTGTAGGTTTCTCAAGAATGGGTGGTATGCCAGTAGGTATTGTTGCCAATCAGCCTAATTTCCTTGCTGGTGTTCTTGATATCGAATCTTCAAGAAAAGCAGCTCGTTTTATCCGCTTCTGTGACTGTTTCAATATTCCTATCCTTACTTTAGTTGACGTTCCGGGATTCCTTCCAGGATCAAGTCAGGAGTTTGGTGGTATCATTACTCACGGTGCAAAATTGATGTTTGCTTATGGTGAAGCTACTGTTCCTAAGGTAACAATCACTCTACGTAAATCATATGGTGGTGCTCATGATGTAATGTCTTGTAAGCAACTACGTGGCGATCTTAACTACGCTTGGCCTTCAGCTGAGATTGCAGTAATGGGAGCTAAAGGTGCTATCGAAGTACTACATGGTAGAAAAATGATGGAGCTTAGCGATGATGAGAAAATCAAATTCATCAACGAGCAGGAGATTGAGTATAACGAGAAATTTGCTAACCCATACAATGCAGCTTCGTACGGTTATATTGATGATGTGATTGAGCCTCGTAATACACGTTTTAGAGTGATTCGTGCATTCCAGTCGTTACAGACTAAGAAGCAATCTAATCCTCCTAAGAAGCATTCAAACATTCCATTGTAAAAAATAATAAACTATGAGTTATATCAATTTATTATCGATTGGAAGTCAGGGAGGGTGGACAATTGCCTTGGTTGGATACGGCATCGTATTTACCGCTTTGATATCCTTGGTTATTGTTTTTGTAAACCTACCTAAGCTTTTGCAAATCAATCTTAGATCGAAGCTTAAAAAGCAAGGTAAGCCAAGTGCTAATATTGAGAATTTGAATATTGAAGGGAATGTAAATGCTGCTATTGCTATGGCACTTTATATGCACTTCGATCAGATTCACGATGAGGAAAGCAATATTATTACCATTAAGAAAGTAACTAAGAATTATTCTCCATGGAGTTCTAAGATTTATGGAGTAATGAATCAACCAAGATAAGACGATGAAAAAGTTCAAATTTACTATAAAAGGACAAGAATTCGATGTTGATATCAAAGAGATCGAAGGTTCAAATGCTCAAATTGAAGTAAACGGTACTGTTTACGATGTTGAGATTAAAGTTGATGAAAAAGCTTCTAAAACTCCTCAGTTGATACGTAAACCTGTCATTAATAAGCCAGGTGAAGGTCAAATTAAAAAGTCTGCAGGTGGTGTTAGTGTTAAAGCTCCTCTTCCGGGAACTATCATTAAAGTTGATGTCGCTGTTGGTGACGCAATTAATGCTGGTGATACTTTACTTGTAATGGAAGCCATGAAAATGGAAAATAACGTATTGGCTGAAAAACCCGGTACAGTTAAGTCTATTAAGGTAAATGTTGGAGATGCAGTACTTCAGGATGATGTACTTATTGAAATAGGGTAAATCAATTTAAGTCAAATACAACGTAATGAGAAACCTATATAAAATGATATTCTCACTTGTTTTGATGCTAGGGGTAGCTTTTTCATCCCTGGCTCAAAATACGGAGACTATCAAAGGACAGTTAACTGAAGGAAAATGGATTAATCATCAGGATGGTTATATTCCAAACGCCTTGAGTGATAAAACTAGAGGAACAGTAAAACGTTACAAAATTTTTGAATTCCAGGAGAACAATACGTTCACAATGGACTCAATCAAACAACGTTTTACAGGACATTGGTCTATTGAAGGGAAAAAGATTATCATGACCTTTAGTAAGAAGAATGTTCAGCACCTTAGTAAAAATACAAATCCAAATTCAAACTCAAGCTCATATTGGGTATCTACTGAAGACCTAGATTTAGGTTCACGTGTTGCACAAATTGATGAGGATGTACTTAAATTTGGCAATAATGCTGAATTTAATTGCGCTCACGAGTCGGATGCTGTAGTTGGATTAAAAAATTTCTATGAATTTACTGGATTTGCGAATGTAACACCGGGTCACTTGTTGATGGTGTTAATTGGTATCTTCTTTATATTCTTAGCCATTAAGTATGATTATGAGCCTTTGTTGTTGATTCCTATCGGAACAGGTATTCTAATTGGTAATATTCCAATGTTCCAGGCAGTAGACTTTAACCTGAAATTAGGTGTTTACGAGCCAGGATCAGTAATGAATCTGCTCTATTCAGGTGTATTGCAAGGATGGTATCCTCCTTTGATTTTCTTGGGGATTGGTGCTATGACTGACTTCTCTTCATTGATCTCAAACCCACGTTTGATGATTCTTGGAGCTGCAGCTCAGATTGGTATTTTTGCCACTTTCTTGGGAGCTCTTTGGTTAGGTTTTGCACCACCAGAGGCAGGTGCGATTGGAATTATTGGTGGTGCCGATGGTCCTACTGCTATTTTCTTATCGTCTAAACTTGCCAATGGTATGAATGTGATGGCTAACGGTGAAACCGTGAAGAACTTGATTGGTCCTATCGCGATTGCCGCTTATTCATATATGGCTTTGGTTCCTGTTATTCAGCCTCCAATTATCAACTTATTGACCACTCAAAAGGAAAGAAAGATTAAGATGAAAGCACCTCGTGCTGTAACTCGTCTTGAGAAAATCATGTTCCCTGTTATTGGTCTATTGTTGACTGCTTATATTTCACCAACTTCGGTACCATTGTTGGGTATGCTGTTCTTTGGTAACTTACTAAAGGAATCAACTGTAACCAACCGTTTGGCTGAAACTGCAAGTAATGCATTGATTAATATCATTACCATTCTATTAGGTGTTACAGTTGGTGCATCAACTCAGGCTGATGTATTCTTAACTGCTGACTCTATTTTAATCTTCGGATTAGGTGCTGCTTCATTTATTGTTGCAACTGCTGGTGGTGTGATCTTTGCTAAGATCATGAATATGTTCTCACCAAAAGACCGACCAATTAATCCTATGATTGGTGCTGCTGGTGTGTCTGCAGTTCCTGATAGTGCTCGTGTGGTACAAGTAATGGGATTGGAAAATGATCCAACAAACCACTTGCTAATGCATGCTATGGCACCTAACGTATCTGGTGTGATTGGTTCTGCAGTAGGAGCTGGTATTCTATTGAGTTTCTTAATGTAAGAGTAATTCTACATTTTGATAGATATATTCAAAAACACCTCTGAAATTCAGAGGTGTTTTTTTATTGTCATTTTTCGAATAAAAAACTTGCTGAAACGTAGAGAATGCCTATATTTGCATCGCAATTGACAGGAATAATACTCTAAGATTATTCTTGCGTCAAGCTTTTCAATAACGATTGGGAGTAGAGCACAAATTGCGAGAATAGCTCAGTTGGTAGAGCACGACCTTGCCAAGGTCGGGGTCGCGAGTTCGAGTCTCGTTTCTCGCTCAAATCAGTTTTCTTTTCTGATTCAAAAAAAAGAATTGCGAGAATAGCTCAGTTGGTAGAGCACGACCTTGCCAAGGTCGGGGTCGCGAGTTCGAGTCTCGTTTCTCGCTCGAATCAGTTTTTCTTTTCTGATTTATAAAAAAAAAGAAATTGCGAGAATAGCTCAGTTGGTAGAGCACGACCTTGCCAAGGTCGGGGTCGCGAGTTCGAGTCTCGTTTCTCGCTCTTTTATGAGCTTAAAGCTATAAGGGTTGTTTCTTCTGAAACAATCCTTTTTTTATGCCTGAAATTTTGATCTGAGGCACAAAAAAAGCGACACCGTTTGGTGTCGCTTTTACTTATATCAATAGAGTGCTTATTGGTTGAAGATATCTGCAAACTTTTCGTTGCTATACTTACCTTCTTTTAATTTAGCAGCTACATCTTTAAATGCATTTACAGTGTACTCAACATCTTCAAGAGTGTGAGTTGCTGTTGGTATCAAGCGTAGTAATAATTGTCCTTTAGGAATTACAGGATAAACTACGATAGAACAGAAAATATTGTAATTCTCTCTAAGATCCATAGTCACCTGAGTACCTTCAGCAACACTACCAGAAAGATAAACTGGAGTTACAGGAGATTCTGTACATCCAATTTCTAATCCAGCATCGGTTAAACCTTTTTGAAGTGCATTTGAGATGGTGAACAGTTGTTCACGAAGCTCTGGCTTAGTTCTAAGTAGCTCTAAACGCTTGATTGATCCTTCAACTATTGGCATTGGAAGTGATTTTGCAAAAGTTTGTGAGCGCATGTTGTAACGTAAGTAACCACAAACATCTTCATCACAAGCAACGAATGCGCCAATACCAGCCATCGCTTTAGCGAAAGTACCAAAAAGAACGTCTACGCCATCTTGAACACCGAAATGCTCAGGAGCACCAGCACCTGTAGGACCCATTACACCGAAACCATGAGCATCATCAACTAACAAACGGAAGTTGAATTCTTCCTTCATAGCAACAATCTCGTCCAATTTACCTAGGTCGCCAGCCATACCGAATACACCTTCAGTAATAACTAAAATACCACCACCAGTGTTCTCAGCCCACTTAGTAGCGCGCTCAAGCTGCTTGTGAAGGTTTTCCATATCGTTATGAGGGTAAACGAAACGTTTCCCCTGGTGAAGTCTCAAACCATCCATGATACATGCATGTGACTCTGAGTCGTAAACGATAACATCATGACGATTAACTAAAGCGTCGATGATAGAAAGCATACCCTGGTAACCAAAGTTCAAAAGGAAAGCATCTGGTTTACCAACAAAATCAGCAAGTTGAGCTTCTAATTCTTCGTGGCGACTTGTTTGTCCAGACATCATACGAGCTCCCATTGGATAGGCTAGTCCCCATTTTTCAGCAGATTCAGCATCAGCTTTTCTTACTTCTGGGTGATTTGCTAGTCCAATGTAGTTGTTCAAACTCCATGTTAAAACTTCTTTACCTCTAAATTTCATTCTAGAGTTAATCTCGCCTTCTAGTTTTGGGAATGCGAAGTAGCCATGAGCTTGCTTTGCGTATTGTCCAATATTCCCTTTTTGGTTGTTAACTTTGTCAAAAATATCCACGTTATATGTTTTTTTGAGTTTTCAAATATTCTGAAATGAGTTTATGAAATTCATGTCGAAAAGATTTCTCCAAAAAGAATCATAACTGTGCAAAAGTAACATTTTATAAAAATAAATCAAGTGATAGAAGCAGTAGATTTCATCCTTTAATTTAATAATAAATGATATGAAGCTGAGAACACTAAGTTTATCAGCTCGTTTAGGTTTGAATTTTAAGAACAAATCTCTAGTCTGTGAGCGAATTAAAGATTCTTGTTTCGTATCTTACTGATTGCCTTGTTAAAAAAATATAAATGCAACAATATGATAGTTGGAAATGTTCGAAATTGACGGAAAATTCTATCTTTGCAAGATGCAAAATAGTAGAGTCCTTATACCTATGAAAAAATCCCTTTTGTTGATCGTGCTTTTTTCCATGTTTTTAGCTGGATGTAGCGAGTATCAAAAACTTCTGAAGAGTAACGATACTACTCTTAAATACAAGAAAGCAATTATATATTATAACGAAGAGCAATTCGTGAAAGCATCAACGCTTTTTGAAGAGCTGATGCCTATTTTCAGAGGTACCAGTAAAGCTGAAACCGTTAGTTATTATATGGCGTACTGTGCCTACGGTATGGGTGATTATATTACAGGTGGATATTACTTCCGTAATTTTATCAAATCATTCCCAGATAGTTCTTATGCTGAGGAGTGTCTGTACATGAGTGCGTATTGCTACTATATGGAGTCTCCTAAACCCCGATTGGATCAAACTTCAACTCAGGATGCTATTGATGCATTACAGTTGTATATCAATCGTTACCCTAACTCTTCACGAGTTGAGGAGGGAAATAAACTGATTGATGAGTTACAAGATAAATTGGTTTATAAATCTTATTTAAGTGCTCGTAATTATTACGATAGAGAACATTATCCTTCAGCAATTATAGCATTGCAAAATGGGATCAAAGATTATCCTGCTTCATCATATCGTGAAGAATTAATGTTTATGCTTTTGCAGTCTCGCTTCGAGTTGGCTTCAAAATCCATTGAAGAAAAGCAGCATGAACGTTTTAATTTAGCAAAAGAAGAATATTTTGCCTTTGTTGATGAGTATCCGGAAAGCCAGTACAAAAAGGCTAGTGAGCGTATGATCGATGAGATTGAAGCTTATTTTGGAAAAGATAAATCTGCAAAAGAAGATAAATAGTTATAAATTAGAAGAAAACTATTAAAAATTTGTATTTTTGCAAGCTGAACTAAAAAATAAACCAATAGATATTAATTCTTTGACAGTATGGATTACAAAAAAACGAATGCAGCAAGTTCAACAATTACACGTAATGTTACCGAGTTGAGCAAGGAAGTGGGGAATGCTTACGAATCAGTGATGATTATGGCAAAGCGTTCTAATCAGATTGCTGTAGAGCTTAAAACTGAACTGAATAAGAAACTTCAAGAATTTGCATCTTTTACTGATAATTTGGAGGAAGTGTTCGAGAATCGTGAACAAATAGAAATTTCGAAGTATTATGAACGTCTGCCTAAACCAACTTTGATTGCGGTAGAAGAATTTATAAATGGAGATGTTTATTACAGAAATCCTGCTAAAGACAACAAGACTGATAAGTAATATTTTACTTTAATATTTAAGTTCCCTTGAGAAAGGGAACTTTTTTAGTTTTACACCTTATGTTAAAAGATAAGAAGATCATATTAGGCGTAACAGCAAGTATTGCTGCTTACAAAGCTGCCTCTTTAGTACGTTTGCTTGTGAAAGAAGGCGCTGAAGTAAAAGTGATTATGACACCATTGGCTAAGGAATTTATTTCTCCTGTAACCATGGCTACTCTTTCGAGAAACACAGTATTGTGTGATTTTTTTAAACACGATAGTGGTGAGTGGAACAGTCATGTAGATTTGGGTTTGTGGGCCGATGTTTTATTGGTTGCGCCTACTACTGCAAATACTATGGCTAAAATGTCTCACGGTATCTGCGATAATCTTTTGTTGACAACCTATTTGTCTGCTAAATGCCCGGTTGTCCATGCTCCCGCAATGGACCTGGATATGTTTAAGCACCCAGCTACGCTACGTAATATGGAAATTTTAAAGTCATATGGCGACAGTTTTATTGAGCCCTCGAGTGGAGAACTTGCAAGTGGCCTTTATGGAAAAGGACGTATGGAAGATCCTGAAATAATTGTGGAGAAGCTTGGCGAATTTTTGGCTTCAAAAAAAAAAGACTAATTGATAAAAAGGTCATGATAACGACAGGGCCGACTTATGAAAAAATCGACCCTGTTCGTTTTATTGGCAATTTTTCTTCAGGCAAAATGGGGTTTTCCATAGCTGAAAAGCTTGCTGTAGAAGGCGCACAAGTCACCCTGATATCCGGCCCCTCGGCTTGTCAAACCCTTCATCCCAATATACAGCGTATCGATGTCGTTTCTGCTCAGGAAATGTATGAGACTTCGCTTGAACATTTCCCAAATTGCAATGGTGCAATTATGACTGCCGCTGTTGCTGATTTTACACCTCTTAATCCATTGGATGCTAAGGTAAAGCGAGAGAAATCTAATTATACCATTGAATTAACACCAACTCAGGATATTGCAGCTTCGTTAGGAAAGATTAAGGCATCGAATCAATTTTTGGTTGGCTTTGCACTTGAGACCAATGATGAAGAGCAGAATGCTCAATCAAAACTTGAGAGAAAGAACCTCGATTTTATTGTTCTAAACTCCTTAAATGATGCAGGGGCTGGTTTCCAGCACGACACCAATAAAATCACCATTATTTCCAGAGATGGGCAGGTGAAGAAGTTCGATTTGAAACCTAAAACTCAAGTAGCAGAGGATATTGTGAATGAGTTGATCCAAAATCAGTATCCTTTAGAGGATAATTAACTTTTAGTTTTCAGTGGAATGTATAGGTGTTTTTCTGTTTAAGTCTTAAACTGATGCCTAAATAATTTGGATTTCACTCACTTGGCTGCTCATTTGTTTTGATTAACTTTATTCTTAATTTTTGAAAAATTTCGATATGCGTAAATTATTCTTTTTACTTCTGGTTCTGCTTTCAGGTTTAAATGTCAATTCTCAGGAATTACGCTGCAATATTCAGGTGATGAGTCAGCAGATTCAGGGAACCAATAAGCAGGTGTTTCGTACGATGCAAACGGCTATTTACGAATTTGTTAATAATAGAAAGTGGACAGAGCATGTTTACGACCAGGATGAACAGATAGAATGTAATATCCTAATCAACCTGACAGAGCAAATTTCTTCAGATGAGTTTAAGGGAACTATGCAGATTCAAGCTCGTCGCCCTGTATATAATTCTTCTTTTAATACAGTCCTGCTGAATTTTAAGGATAACGATATTCATTTCAAATATGCCGAATACCAGGCTCTGGAATACAACGAAAGCGTTGCTCCAACGAGTTTAACCGGCCTTTTGGCTTTTTATTCCAATATTATTTTAGGTTTGGATTATGATTCATTTGCACTGGAGGGGGGAACACCCTATTTTTCTAAAGCAGAATCGATTGTAAATAAAATGCAAAATTCGAAATATCCTGGATGGAAATCTTTCGAGAGTAAGAACAATAGATATTGGTTGATTGAAAATATCCTGAATAATTCTTACCGCCCGGTTCGTGAGTGTATTTATCGCTATCATCGACTGGGTTTAGACAGAATGGCTGATAAATTAACAGAAGGGCGATCTGAAATTGCTGAATCTTTACGTTTGCTGCAGAAAGCTCACCGTTCGAAACCAGGAGCTTTTATTCTTCAGATCTTCTTTGATGCCAAAGCAGACGAATTGGTTAAAATATTCTCAGAATCGTTTAACGACGAGAAGAAAAGAGCTTACAATATTTTAAGTGATATCGATCCTGCCAATCTTAATAAGTATAAAAAGATCCTTGAATAGATTGTTGTCATATCACTGATGCACAATTTTAAGGTCTTCGTTTATATTTAAACCCTAATTATCAAGACATTTATGCTGCAATCCTTAGCTATACAGAATTATACATTAATCAATCAGATTGAAATCGACTTTAAGAATGGATTCTCTATTATAACCGGAGAAACCGGGTCAGGTAAATCGATTCTTTTGGGGGCTCTGGGCTTGGTTTTGGGTCAGCGTCCTGACACAAATGTTCTCAAAAACAAAGAGCGAAAATGTATCATTGAGGCTAGTTTTAATATATCGAAGTATCACCTGCAAAAATTCTTTGCAGATACTGAAATGGAGTATGAAGAGGAAACATTATTAAGACGTGAAATTCTGCCTAATGGTAAAACTCGGGGCTTTGTGAATGATTCTCCTGTAAGTATTAAACTTTTAAAGGAATTGGGCTTGAGATTGATAGATATTCATTCTCAGAATCAAAATTTATCATTGGGAGATCCTGAGTACCAGATGGGTATTGTGGATACCTATGCGCAACATCCTGAGTTGTTGAATGATTATCAGCTTCAGTTTGAAGCCTTTCAGCAAATAAAAAAAGAGCTGAAACATCAGGAAGATATTGCAAAGAAAGAAAAATCAGATTTAGATTATTACCAGTTTCAGTTGCAACAATTGGTCGATGCCAATTTAGTAGAGGGAGAACAGGTTGAGATGGAGGCTGAATTGGAAACATTGAGTCACGCAGAAGAAATTAAGAGCAACCTGTTTAAAGCATCTGCTCTGCTTAGCGAAGGAGATGTAGCTATTATCTCGTTATTAAAGGAAGCACGTTCTGCAATTGGACAAGTCCAAAAGGTTTTTCCATCAGGAGATGAGTTTTATGAACGTTTTGAGAGTTCGTGTATCGAGTTGCAGGATTTGGCTTCAGAATTGGATCGAAGTAATGAATCCATGGAATTTGATCCATCCAGAATTGCGTTTCTGAACGAGAAACTGGATGCTATTTATAGTCTGCAGCAGAAACATCGGGTTGATTCGATAGAAGAATTAATTCAGATACGTGAAGATATAAATGAAAGAGTTCTAAAAATATCAAACAGTGATGATTTGATTGAGGAATTAAAAGAACAATTGCAAAACCAACATATAAAATTAAAAGAAGCCTCCGATAAACTAAGTATTAGTAGGAAAGCGGTTATTCCTGAAATTGAAAAATCTTTGGAATTTCAACTGGTTCAGTTGGGGATGCCACACGCCAAAATATGTTTTGAACAAAGTATTGCAGAAGAATATCAGTATTTAGGAAGGGATTTTATTCGTATTCTCTTCTCTGCTAACAAGAATGGTCAGCTAGAAGAAATATCCAAAGTTGCTTCCGGTGGCGAGATGTCACGATTGATGTTGAGTATTAAGTCATTAATATCTGCATCTACGGCATTACCCTCCATCGTTTTTGATGAAATTGACACTGGTGTTTCTGGTGAAATTGCTGATAAAATGGGTGTGGTTATGCGGGATATGGCTGAAAATATTCAGGTAATAAGTATTACACACCTGCCTCAAATAGCCAGTAAGGGTAATTATCATTATAAGGTTTATAAAGCTGATGACGAACAGGAAACCTATTCAAACATAGTCCTTTTAGATAAGGAAAGTCGCATCGAAGAACTTGCCAAGATGTTAAGTGGGGCTGATATGACACAAGCGGCTATGGAAAATGCTAAAGTCTTATTATCCTGATAGATCATCTCTCTGAAGATTGATTAAAGAATTTATTCAGTCTTAATTAATGTAAGATTTTTGAATTAATGTAATTTTTATTGGTTAAATTTGTTGCTGATAAAATTGAAAATTTCAAATTATGTCGTACAATTTATTAAAAGGAAAAAAAGGAATCATTTTCGGAGCCTTAAACGATATGTCAATAGCATGGAAAGTTGCAGAATTGGCAGTAGAAGAAGGTGCTGAGATTGTTTTAACCAATACGCCCGTTTCCATTCGTATGGGAACTATCGATGAACTTGCAAAGAAATGTAATGCTCATGTTATCGCTGCAGATGCAACGAATCCTGAAGATTTAGAAAATTTGTATAACAAATCGATGGAACTTTTAGGAGGACCTGTTGATTTTATTCTACACTCTATTGGGATGTCGCCAAATGTTCGTAAAGGAAATTCATACGATGAATTGAACTACGAATATCTTAAGAAAACATTAGACGTGTCTGCTATCTCTTTCCATAAGGTGATTCAGAAGGCAAAAGAAATGGATGCTGTTGCTGAATGGGGATCGATTGTTGCTTTAACTTATGCCGCAGCACAAAGAACGATGTATGAATACAACGATATGGCTGATGCTAAAGCTATGTTGGAGTCTATAGCACGTAGCTTTGGTTACATTTATGGCCGTGAAAAACAAGTTCGTGTGAATACGATTTCTCAATCACCAACAATGACTACCGCTGGTAGTGGTGTGAAAGGTTTTGATAAGCTGATTGATTTTTCGGAACGTATGTCGCCTCTAGGAAATGCTGATGCTCAGGAATGTGCTAATTATTGTATTACGCTATTCTCAGATTTAACAAGGAAAGTAACCATGCAGAATCTATTCCATGATGGTGGATTTTCCAATATGGGTATGAGTTACAGAGCTATGCAACAGTATAACAAGAGTTTCGACGAACCTTGTGATTGTAAATAGTCTATTTAAAAGTAGCTAAATCATATTAAGAGCTTTCCTATTAAGGAAGGCTCTTTTTTTATCTGTGTTCTTTAAATTGTTATTTCAAATTTCGTTTAGAATTGGCATTGAGGTATAGTCTCTTTGTATCCATATTTATCACAAAAGTTCCAGGATATTGGCTTCTTACTTTACAGTAAAATCAAGCTCGTGTATTCATGGCTTAAAATTTTTATAATCATTGTAGAAATTGTACATTTGTGTCTGATTTTCTGGAAAGACTTGGCTTGGTAATCAATTCCAAATCTTCCGGATAACTGAATAGGGAATTCACAATCAAATTCAGTTCGATTTGTTGTTTGTAATCAGATGGATAGATTCAGTCGTTTTTTTGATTGTTTCTGTTTTTTTTTGATCTGAATAGCATAAAGACTCTTGGTTTGATGTGTATAAAATAGATTAATGACGACCAAAGCAAATCATATTCATCCGGTTTTCGATCGTATTATTGGAAGAGACGAGAAAGAGATATTTTTAAATCAACAAGCACGAGTTATTTGGATGACCGGACTTTCGGGATCCGGGAAAACGACCATTGCTGTTGGCCTGGAGAAAGAGCTTCAAAAAAGAGGTTTTTTAACTCAAATTCTCGATGGGGATAATGTTCGTACGGGTATTAACAAAAATCTGGGTTTCTCCGAAGAGGACAGAACTGAAAATATTCGTAGAATTGCTGAAGTTTCCAAGCTGTTTGTGAATTGTGGCATTATCACAATCAATTGTTTTGTGAGCCCAACTCTTGAAATACGAAAGCAAGCCAGAGAGATCATTGGAGAAGCTGATTTTAGAGAAGTGTATGTGAATGCTTCCTATAAAGAGTGTGAGAGGAGAGACGTGAAAGGTTTGTATGAAAAAGCCCGCAAGGGAGAAATCAAAAATTTTACGGGACTGGATGCTCCATTTGAAGAGCCTGATAATGCCTTTTTAGAAATTAAAACGGCAGAGATGTCTGTTGAAGAGTCTGTAGCAAGTTTGGTGAAGGCTATACTGCCTGATTTATCAGTAAAACAGGCATAGATTATATAGATAATTATTAAAAAATATCATACTGCAGATCGCTTAAGATCGCAGAAAGAGTAAATAAATTTTTTTCGAATGAAGGAATACAATATTAATCACTTAAGAGAACTGGAAGCTGAATCGATTTATGTGATTCGTGAAGTTGCAGCTCAATTCGAGAATCCCGTGATGTTATTTTCGGGAGGAAAGGATTCCATCATCATGTTTCATTTGGCAAGAAAGGCTTTTGCACCTGCTAAAGTACCTTTTGCTTTGATGCATGTTGATACAGGTCACAATTTCCCAGAGACAATTGAATTTCGTGATAAGTTGATGGAAGAGACAGGTACTCGTCTGATTGTACGTTACGTTCAGGATTCTATCGATCAAGGGAAAGCTATTGAAGAAACTGGTTTTGACGCAAGTCGTAATAAATTACAAACCGTAACTCTACTTGATGGACTTGAGGAGTTGAATGTGGATTGTGCTATGGGTGGAGGTCGTCGTGACGAAGAAAAAGCCAGAGCAAAAGAGCGTTTTTTCTCTCATCGTGATGAGTTTGGACAATGGGATCCTAAGAACCAAAGACCAGAGCTTTGGAACCTTTTCAATGGTAAAAAGCACATGGGCGAGCACTTTAGAGTTTTCCCAATTTCGAACTGGACTGAGATGGATGTGTGGCAATATATCTACCTTGAAAATATTGATATTCCTAATATCTATTTCTCTCACGAACGTGAAGTTTTTGTACGTCATGGTAACTTATTATCAGTTTCTGATTTTATCCCAATGCGCGATACGGAAAAGGTAGAAAAAAGAATCGTTCGTTTTAGAACCATTGGTGATGCAACTTGTACAGGTGCTGTTGAGTCAGAAGCTAATAGTCTTGAAGATATTATTGAAGAAGTAGCTGCTACAAGAACAACAGAACGAGGTACTCGTCATGACGACAAACGTTCTGAAGCTGCTATGGAAGATCGTAAAAAAGAAGGGTACTTTTAAGACACTTCAAGCTTTTAAATATTAATTCGGATATACATTATTATCTGAATCAAAAGATAGATTAGAGATTAACATCTCGTTTATAAATCTAGAATAAAAAGAAATAAATATGTCAGATAAAACATCAGGATATTTAGATATGGAGCTTTTACGTTTCACTACTGCTGGTAGTGTTGACGATGGTAAAAGTACCCTAATTGGTCGTTTGTTGTATGATAGTAAGGCCATTTTCGAAGATCAAATGGAAGCTATCGAGATTTCTAGTCAAAAGCGTGGTGACACTGAGGTTGATCTTGCTTTACTTACCGACGGTTTAAGAGCCGAGCGTGAGCAAGGGATTACCATTGATGTGGCTTACCGTTATTTTGCGACTCCCAAACGTAAATTTATTATTGCTGATACACCAGGTCATATTCAGTACACACGAAATATGGTAACAGGAGCTTCTACAGCAAACTGTGCTCTTATTTTGGTTGATGCCCGTAATGGTGTAATTGAGCAAACTCTTCGTCACTCATATATTGCAAACTTATTGCAAATTCCTCACCTTATTGTATGTATCAATAAGATGGACTTGATGAGTTACTCAGAAGAGACTTATGAAAATATTAAGAACGAATATCAGAAAGTTGCAGATAAATTGAATATTAAAGATGTTCGATTTATTCCTATTTCAGCCAAATTTGGTGATAATGTGGTTGATGCTTCTGAGAATATGGATTGGTATAAAGGCGAAACCTTGTTGAACCTATTGGAAACTATTGAAATTCTTGACGATAGAAACCATGAAGATGCGCGTTTCCCAGTTCAATATGTGATTCGCCCTCAAAGCGATGAGTATCATGATTATCGTGGATTTGCCGGTCGTGTTGCCAGTGGCGTTTTCAAACCAGGCGATAAGGTCAAAGTATTACCATCAGGCAAGGAGACAACTATTAAAGCGATTGATACTCTGAATGGAGAATTAGATATGGCTTTTGCGCCTCAATCTGTTACACTTAGACTAGACGATGAGATTGATACATCGAGAGGAGATATGATTGTGGCAGCAGATAATGTACCTATTGTAGCGCAGGAATTTGAGGCCATGGTTTGTTGGATGAATGAGAAACAAATGTTGGCAGGTGGCAAATATACCATCAAGCATACTTCAAACGAAACACGTTGTATGGTTCGTAACGTTAATTTTAAAGTAGATGTCAATACTTTGGAAGAGATGACTGATGATAAAAAAATTGGTTTGAATGATATCGCTAGTTTGACTTTGAAAACTGCTAAGCCTTTATTCTTTGATTCTTATAAGAAAAATCGCAACTCAGGAAGTTTCATCCTAATTGATGAAGCAACCAATGAAACTGTTGCAGCTGGTATGATTAAATAAGGATTACTGAATTATCTTTCAGGAATTATTTATATAGCGCAAAAAAGCTCCCAATTTGGGAGCTTTTTTTTGTAAACGAAAACTTGTCAGGTTTATTTTCATTTTGTAAGTAGACCTGACAGGTTAAATATTCTCTTAAAATTTAAATCCAAAAGTCATTCTAATCTGATGATTTTCATCTTGTAAATTTACTTCCTCTGATGAAAAATCAGGTGTGCTGTAGTAAATGTACGATTCATCCTTATCTGTGTAAGAGTAGGCTGCATCGAAGAAAAAGTTGCCTTGGCGAACACCAAATCCAGCAGAGTATCTGTTATAAGATTCATCAATCATGCTTGATTTGTAAGGGTCTCCAAAGTGTGCAAACCCGCCTCTTAAGCTGAATGCCGATGATACTCTATATTCAAGACCTGCTCTCAAATTACCCACATTTTGATAGGATGATTTGATGATGTCATTGCTTTGAGGGTTTTCAGAATCCCCGTAAAAATCAAATCCGTCCTCACCATCAGTAAATTTTGCTTTTGAATAATCCACAAGTTCATAGTCAACACTAAATAGGGCCTGTTTTGATAGAATAAATGCGCCACTTAAAGTATATTTCATTGGCGTACGATAATCGTAAGTGTAACCGGAATATCTTGTTTCATCTGCATAGTTGAAAAAACCATCAACATCAGGTGTTAAAAAGTGAGAGGCCATACTGTTTTGAAACTCGTCTTCCATTGAATAAAAGGTTGGTGTATGGATTGAAGCTCCCAAACGCACATTTTGTGATGGTTTGTAAATAAGTCCAAACTTGAAATTGACACCAATACCAGTTGTTTTTACATATTCTTCAAAATTGTAGTAGTCCAGATCAGAATTGCTGTCTGATAGTGTGCTTTCAGTAAATCTTGATGTTGATTTGTAATAGATGCTTTGAATACCTAAGGATGCTCCTAAATAAAGCTTATGTGCATAGTTTGCTCCAAATGCCATATTGAATTCTCCCATAGAGCCTTTTTCATCTATGGTTTTTCTTTGATTCATCCTTTCGCCTGGGAAAATAGGAAGATCGTAATCAAGCTCGTTATCCTCCTGAGGATTCAATAAATAAGTTTCATAGGCTAATAATTCTGTCATCGAATTTAATTCATCGGGAAAAAAACCATCAGCATTGGCTTCGAAAACATCAAGCATACTTGTTTCTGAACCTAAAACCTGAGACATGGAAGATTTTCTAAAATTATTGATGCGATTATAGCCAATACCAATATTGAAATTCTGCCAACCGTTTTTTGAGACTATGCGAGGCTTCATCGTTCCAACAAACCCAATATTGCTAAGACCAAAAGTGAATTCATCATCATTTAAGTTCCCGCTGGAGCTTTGTCTCATTTCCATTGTTGGAGTAAATGTAAATTCTGAGCTTTGGTAAACGCCAAGCCCTGCCGGGTTGATGCTAATACTGGAGAAATCACCACCTAAGGCTCCAAATGCGCCACCCATAGCTGCAGAGCGTGCTGTTCCGGTGTAAAATTCCTGAGAGTATCGAAGGGCATCATCAGCCGTTTGGGCGTATGTTACTCCTGCAATTAATGTCAGGAGTAACAATGTGAAATATCTTTTCATAATGCGTGTATTTAATGTAGGTTAATAGAAGATCTTTTTTTTAGTAATTTTTGAATCTATTTAGTAATCTTATCTTCTTTTGGTTTTACTGCCACCACCTGATCGACTACCACCTGAAGAACGGGTAGCTCCTGAAGAACGAGATGATGAACCTGATGATCGGACAGAGCTTCCTGAAGATCTTGAAGAAGAACCAGATGATCGGTAGGTGCTTCTTGAAGAATTTCCGCTTGAGCTAGGTCTGTTATAATTAGACCTGTTTTTAACCTTGCTGTATTTAGAGGTTCTCGTGCTTGTGCTCCTCATATTAGTCGATCGACGTGTCCCTGTATTATTGTATGATGGACGCGTGTTACTCTTTGGTTTAGTATAATTCGTAGTTCTTCTTCTTACAGTTGAACTGCTATTTTTAGTTCCCGAATAGGTCGAACGATTTTGTGTGCCATAGCGGGTCGTAGTTCCTTGATAGTTCGAACGTTTAACGTTTCCACTTACATTGGTTCTTCGTGTACTTGTACCTGTTCTGTTGCTATAAGAACTTCTATTGTTCCCGGTGCTATATCTTTTGGCCGCATTACTTCTTCTGATTGATTCTCCCGAAGTATTTGCAGATCGTCGGGTTGTTGTACCAGATTTATTATAGTTAGCAGATCGGTTAACACGACTTACATTGTTATTTGTTCTGGTAGCAGCACTCCTTTTGGTATATGTACTGTTTGTACCACTCTTAGTTCCCATGCTGGATCTGTGTCCGTAGTAGTTCTTTGAGTGTCTGTTATAACCATGATGTCCATAGTTGTGGTGACCATGTCCGTAGTGTCCGTAACCATAACCATAATGTCCATAGCCATAATATGGATAACCCCAGCCAAAGTTTAGTGACCAATAGAAGTCATCGTAAAAACCGTAACCAAGTCCAAAGCCAAATCCGAAACTTGAACCGTAGTATGGGTAGTTATAGGCAAAATTTCTACCATAACGGACAGGAGAAAATCGGTAAGCATTGTAATAATTAAAATTTGTCCAGGTAGGTGTCCACCAAACGTAATTGCCATCAACATAAACGTTCCAGTCTGGGTCTCCAGCCAACCACATCGCTGTGTTATAGCCGCTGTTGTCGTAGTAGCCAAAGCCTTGTGGGTACCATCGTCTTAAACTTTCAGCGTCTTCTCTGTCCCAGTCACTACCTTCGAAACTACCTAAGTAGTACCCTTGATCATCATTATAGATCGTCGTATCTAAACTTTGAATAGAATCGTTGTTGAGCATTTGTAAATATTGCTCTTCAATTAGTTTAAAGTCCCTATCATCCTCTACAGAGGTTTTGATAGCTGGCTCTGCTTTTGTACTGGTAACAGTAGCAGGAGTTGCTTGATCAGAAGGTGTTGTATAAACAGCCATCTCCTGATCAATTAAGGGTTCTTCTCCAGGAACGAAATAAATATCATCCTGAAATGCAGATGTTCCCACGTAGGAGGGAGAACAAGCCGTTGCAATGAGCAAAGGCACGATTAGTAATTTAAGATAAGCTTTCATCTGTATGTAATTTTCAGGTTTAGGTTAGGTGGAATTTACTTTGATTGAAATTATTTTATCATTTATGCACTGATGTGATTCAAAGCGCAAGCGTGTGTTTAATAATTATTCAATCTGGTAAGTTTCATGTCTATCCTCCAATATGATTATCTAATAATATTTTATACTTTTGTAGCCAAAATTTAAAGGCCTTAAGTCCTTTTTTTCTGAGATTATCAGTGAAAAAGAAACTTTAACAGTTTTTAAGTATTATTTAGTAAGCAAATACTATACCAAAACAATATAAAATGGCAAAAGTTTTAACCAGTAGAAGCGAAAATTATTCGCAATGGTATAACGACTTAGTAATTAAAGCTGATCTTGCAGAGAATTCTGCAGTTCGAGGTTGTATGGTGATTAAACCATATGGCTATGCTATTTGGGAGAAAATGCAAGCAGTGCTTGATGGAAAGTTTAAAGACACAGGACATCAGAATGCTTATTTTCCTCTTTTAATTCCCAAGTCATTCCTAAGTAAGGAAGCCGATCACGTAGAAGGTTTCGCAAAAGAATGTGCAGTTGTAACCCATTACCGTTTAATGAATGACCCCAATGGGAAAGGCGTTGTTGTTGACCCGGATGCACGTTTGGAAGAAGAATTGATTGTACGTCCGACTTCTGAAACAATTATTTGGAATACCTATAAAAACTGGATTCAATCCTACCGCGATTTGCCTATTTTGGTTAATCAATGGGCGAATGTGATGCGTTGGGAGATGCGTACTCGTTTGTTTTTGCGTACTGCTGAATTCCTATGGCAAGAAGGGCATACTGCTCATGCGACTGAGAAAGAAGCTTTGGAAGAAACAGAGCAGATGATTAATGTGTATGGCGATTTTGCTGAAGGATGGATGGCTGTTCCTGTATTAAAAGGAAGAAAGACTGAATCTGAGCGTTTTGCCGGAGCACTTGATACCTATTGTATTGAAGCTTTAATGCAGGATGGAAAAGCACTACAGGCTGGGACATCTCACTTTTTAGGTCAGAATTTTGCCAAAGCTTTCGATGTTAAGTTTACAAATAAGCAGGGGAAAGAAGATTTTGTTTGGGCATCATCATGGGGCGTTTCAACCCGATTGATGGGTGCTTTAGTTATGGCTCATTCTGATGATAATGGTTTGGTATTGCCTCCAAAATTAGCTCCAATTCAGGTTGTGATTGTTCCAATCTATCGCAAAGAACCAGAGTTGGCTAAATTGGCTGAGGTAATAGACCCAATTGTTGCAAAACTTAAGGCAAAAGGCATTTCGGTTAAGTTTGACGATAGCGATAATCGTAAGCCGGGCTGGAAATTCGCTGAATACGAATTAAAAGGTGTACCTGTACGTTTAGCTATGGGAGCTCGTGATCTTGAGAATGGAACGATTGAGTTGGCTCGTCGTGATACCTTAACAAAAGAAACGATTGCTGTTGAGGGTGTTGAAGATGTGATTGAAAATCTTCTTGAAGAAATCCAGAATAGCATTTTCCAAAGAGCCCTTGACTTCAGATCAGAGAAGACCACAAAGGTTGATACTTACGATGAGTTTAAAGACTTATTGGAAACCAAAACAGGTTTCTTTTTAGCTCATTGGGATGGAACTGCTGAAACTGAAGAGAGAATTAAGAACGAAACCAAAGCAACAATTCGTTGTATTCCTTTCGATAATGAAGAGGAAGAAGGTCTTTGTATGGTAACAGGGAAGCCTTCGAAGCAACGTGTTGTTTTTGCTAAAGCATACTAATATCTGAGATATTAAACGATTTACAAATCTAGTCTCTAACGAAATTTGAAATCTTATTATAAAAAACCGCCTTCGATTTTTCGGAGGCGGTTTTTTTTTACCTTTATCAGAAGATTCGAAGGGAAGATTCTTTATACATAAATCATTTATCCTACACACTATGAATATACTGAACACTAAAACAGCCATATTACAGACCATACGTGAGAAAGCCATATTAAAAGAGCTGGTTTATAAGAATACAGCAGAGGTTTTTGCTGACTTGAAACTCGTGTTAAAAAACCTTGTCGATGAATATAATGCTGAGTTAAAGGACGAAATGGACGCTGTTAAATTGTCTTATGAAGATCGCGGCCAGTCTGAGGCTCAAATTCGCGTGGCTTCTGATATTTTGATTTTTAGTATGTATTCTAACGTATTTCAGTTCGATAGAGATCATGCCGTATGGAAAAAAGATTATGTGAAGCTTAATCTCAATAATTCGTATTCCGGAATTATCAATATCTATAATTTCTTGTCAGATTCTTTTAAATATAATCGATCGGATGACTTAGGTTATCTTGTTGCCCGTATTTTCATCAATAAAGAGAAACATTATATTGTTGAAGGTAAACGTCAGATGAGTTTGCTGGAAAATGATTTGTCCCAATCCTTAAGTGATGAGGATAGTTTGCGTAAAATTGTAGAAACAGCCATTAACTATTCTTTGAACTTCGATTTGTTGGTTCCGCCTTACGACGATGTTAAAATTCTGGCAGTTGCCGATATCGATGAGAAAATTCAAAATTCAAAAATTAAGACAGGTAAACGTTTGGGCTTCCAGTTTAAGTCAGATGATGTTTAGATACTTAAATAACAATTAATAATTGACTTTTAAAAAATGAGTTGTTGTCAATTTGTTTAGATTCAAATTTACAAACCCGATTACTATCGGGAAAAAACTCACCAAGACATAAAAAAAATGATGAACACAGTAGTAGATAAATTTATAAAATACGTTCAATACGATACTGAATCTGATACAGAAACAGGCTTAACACCCAGTACACCTGGACAAATGGTTCTAGCCCAGGAATTGGTGAGAGAACTCGAAGAAATGGGCCTGAGTAATGTGTCACTCGACGAAAATGGATATGTGATGGCTGTGTTGCCATCGAATATAGATAAAGAAGTGCCTGCCGTGGGTTTTGTATCTCATATGGATACCAGTCCTGATTTTACAGGAAAGCATGTAAAACCTCAGTTTGTTAAGAATTATGATGGTGATGATATTGTTCTGAATAAGGAGCAAAATATCATTATGAAAGTAGCCGATTTCCCGGATCTGAAAATGTACACCGGACAGACTTTGATTACAACTGATGGGACAACATTACTTGGAGCTGATGATAAAGCTGGTATAGCTGAGATCATGACTGCTGTTGAGTATTTGATTAATCACCCTGAAATTAAGCATGGCCCGGTCCATATTGGGTTTACTCCTGATGAAGAGATAGGGCAGGGCGCTGACTTTTTTAATGTGAAAAAATTCGGGGCTGATTTTGCCTATACTCTGGATGGTGGTGAACTTGGAGAGTTGCAATACGAGAACTTTAATGCGGCTTACGCTGAAGTGAGTTTTAAAGGGAGAAACGTTCATCCTGGTATGGCTAAGGATAAAATGATTAATTCCATAAATATTCTTCAGGAATTTACTGCCCAGTTGCCTAAGGATGAAGTGCCCGAGAAAACAGAAAATTACGAGGGTTTTTATCACCTTTTAGGAATGGAAGGTAGCGTCGAGAATTCTAAATTAAAATACATCATTCGTGATTTTGATATGACAGCCTATAAGGCTCGCAAAAAGAAATTCGAAACCATCTGTAAAGAACTGCAGCTTAAGTATGGTAAGGATAATGTGACGCTTGAGATGAAGGATCAGTACTTTAATATGCGAGAAAAAGTTGAGCCAGTAAAATACATCGTTGATATTGCAGAGCAAGCTATGAAAGATGTGGGGGTTGAACCCATGGTGATCCCAATTCGTGGGGGGACCGATGGTAGCCGTTTATCCTATATGGGTTTACCTTGTCCTAATATTTTTGCCGGTGGGCATAATTTCCATGGCCGATTTGAGTATGTTCCGGTTGACTCTATGCAGAAAGCTGTCGATGTGATACTTAGAGTGGTTGAATTGATTTCAAAGCGATAAGCTTAAAAATACAGATCTAAAGAACGGTACGCAATGATTTGTGTGCCGTTTTTTTTATATCTGTGTCTCGTCATGTGATAGGCTTAGATAAAAAAAAGTCATTATGGGGTAAATGTTTGGAACAGGGTTGGTTAGGAGTGTTAAAGATGAGTTTAGGAATCACCGAGGAGGCCTTCTCTGTCATTCCTAAGCCCTCCTTTGTCATTCCTAAACCCTTCTCGGTCGTTCCTAAGCCCTCCTTTGTCGTTCCTAAACGCTTCTCGTTCATTCCTAAGACCTTCTTGGTCATTCCTAAGAACTGATCTTAAGTTCCTAAACACATTCTCAACATTCCTATATGCTAATCTGTTCTTCCTAAAGACTTTTTAGTGATGCCGGGAGGCTTTGTAGTCAAGATGTGAGGAATCTATGCTAATCCAAGGTTTGTGTCAATTGATACTTATCCACAATCTTAGAAAATTAGATATATTTGCATTTCATGTAGGAGGCTTTTGTTACAGTAATTAAAGACAAACCCAAATAGCGTAGTGTCCTCTTGTTAAAATCCAGTTTTACTGATTCTTAAAAATCTTATGTCAGATCACAATAAATCGAGACTTGTTGAATTGTTTAATGAAGTTGAGAAGCTTTATCTTAAAGAGAGATATGTCGAGATTATTGAATTTGAGGCGGCATATTTGAAGATGGATTCGTCTTCCTTAGAGTCAGATAAGGTGAATACTATGACTGAGATTTTTGCTCGTGCTTATATGAAGCTTAATCAGCATGAAGTGAAACCTGGTTTAATAAGGCAGTTTAAGTCGAGCTTAAGATATGCACATCCTGGAGGTCAGGATAGTGATATCCTAAACTGGAAGTTAAGTCTTGAAGAAGCCTTGTTTATGAGATATGTGAAGGTGAATAAATATATTCTGTATCTGATATTATTAGCAGTATTGCTGGTAAATCTTGATTTGCTTCCTTCTAACAATGATTCTTTGCCCGTACTGACAGGCATTGCAGTAGTTTGGTATCTCCTAAATTATGTGATGAATTGCCGGGTGAAGCGCCTTTATTTGAAATTGATGCGTTTTATTTATTCTTAAAACAGACTTATTCCTCCATCCTTTTTTCAAACAATCGCCCACCTTTGAGCATGGCTTTTAAAATAGGTGAAATCTCATCACCCAATTCAGTCAGGCTGTATTCTACTTTAGGGGGTATTACCGGGTAGGCTTTTCTACTGATCAGGCCAGCTTCTTCCAATTCCTTCAGGTTTTTGCTGAGCATGCGGTCGCTGATATCAGGCAGGAGCTGTACCAGTTCTTTATAACGTTTGGTACCCTGCTTGAGGTGTAATATGATCGTAGCCTTTCGTTTTCCTTTAACGAAATTGATGAATGTATCGACGGGGCAGTAGCCTTTTTCCAAAATTTTATAGAATTAGTGATCTGATGATCAGTGTTTCTGAAAGAAATGTTAGTGGCGAACCAAAATGTAAGTTCTTGATTAAGAGTTAAACTCCTCGTAACTTTGCGCAAGATAAGGATAATTCAGAACAAATAGAATTGAGATAAATTATGGAATCGACAAAAACATTTAAGGCCTTCCGTGTAATCGAAGAGGATGGAAAATATATAAGACGAATTGAAGAACGTAAGCTGTTAGATTTGCCTGAAGGTGATGTGCTTGTGCGAGTAAAATATTCATCACTAAATTTTAAGGATGCGCTTTCTTGTATCGGAAACAAAGGGGTGACTCGTAACTATCCTCACACACCGGGAATTGATGCTTCGGGTCTTGTTGAGGCCTCTGATGATGCCAGATTTCAGCCTGGTGATGAGGTGATTGTAACTTCTTATGATTTGGGAATGAATACCGATGGGGGCTTTAGTGAGTATATCCGAGTACCTGCTGACTGGGTGGTTCGCAAACCAAAGAATTTAAGCCTGAAACAGGCTATGATGTACGGAACAGCTGGTTTTACCGCTGGTTTATCTGTTTACCGCTTATTAGCGGCCGGACAGACACCTGAAATGGGACCTGTGGTAGTGACTGGTGCTTTAGGTGGTGTTGGTGCTGTTGCTGTTTGTATTTTAAATCAACTTGGTTTTGAGGTAGTTGCTGCAACTTCGGATTTGAACGATGGGGATGAGGCTTTGAAGAAACTGGGTGCTGCCAGTAGAATTGATCGTACAGAAACGGATGATCAGAGTGGGCGCCCAATGCTTCGACCTAAATGGGCAGGAGCTATTGATGTGGTAGGAGGCAACGTGCTTTCAACGCTTCTGAAAGCTTGTCAGCCTATGGGCAATGTGACCTGTTGTGGGAATATTGGTTCTGGCGACTTGGCTGGAACGGTATACCCTTTTATTCTAAAAGGCATTAGCCTGATCGGTATCGATTCTCAAAACTGCCCGATGGCGATGCGCCAAAAAGTATGGGATAAGCTAGCCGAGGAATGGCAATGTAAAAACCTGGAAGAAGTCCTGATCGAATGCAGTCTGGAAGAACTGGATACTTATATCGATAAAATGGTAGACAAGAAAAGTCGCGGTAGAGTTATCGTGAAATTGTAGAAGGATTAACATTCATTATAATTCAAACACGAATTCACGAATAGTATTTAATTCGTGAATTCGTGTTTTTTTATGAGAGTAGATTCAGTGTGATGTCTATCATTTATGGTGGGAATTGTATGGGATAAGCTAGCCAAGGAATGGCAATGCAAAAACCTGTAAGAACTGGATACTTATATCGATAAAATGGTAGATAAGAAAAGCAGGGGCCGTGTGATTGTAAAATTATAAGATAACTCACACTCCATATCATAGTACCACGAATTAAAATAATTTTGAATTAAGTAATTATATGTTGGAATTGATATTGAAGGAGTAGAGTTTGATAGTTTTATAAAAATATAAGGACTGGAATTTTATTCGTGAATTCGTGTTAATATTTTTTGAATTGGTTTAAATAGATCAATCTGTGATTAAATTGTTTCAGCATGATTAATATAATGAAGGGGTGACCATATTAGGTTATTTATTCAAAATATCAAACGAAGTTTTTAAGGGAAATGGTTGTCATATTAATGGCGGCCATTTTTTTTTGCTTCATTTAATAATCCTCTGAAATTGCTTTATCTTTGCGGCATGCGAAAAATCTTAAGTTTTCAGATATCGGATAATATTGAGTTTAAGGAACAGTTGCTGCTTTGGAGCAAGCAATTTAAAAAGCTAGCCGTTCTCGATAGTCATGAGGTGAATCAGAAAGTCAATTCGAAAAAGGAATACAATTCATACGAATTGCTTGCCGGGATTGATGTGTTGCAAGAGATTCAAGTCGAGGAGGATTGTTTTGAGACACTTAAGCAGTCTTACGATGCCAACAAGGATTGGTGGTTTGGTTTCCTGACTTACGATTTGAAAAATGAACTGGAGGATCTTACTTCTGAGAATTTTGATGGCGTTCAGATGCCAGCCCTTCACTTTTTTCAGCCTCGATGGGTTTTTGCGCTAAAAGAAGATATCCTCGAGATTCATTATTTCGAAAAGGAGAATTCTGAAGCAGAGATAGGAACGCTTGTCAATCAAATCTTATCCACACAGGTAGATCCGGTACAAGCCTCATTAGTGCCTGATATTAAGCATCGCATTAGTAAACAGGAGTATCTTATTGGGGTTAATCAACTGAAAGAACACATCCGTTTAGGTGATATTTATGAGGTGAATTTCTGTCAGGAGTTTTATGCTGAGCACGCTAAAATTGATCCGTTGGAAACTTATAGAAGCTTAAGCCAGGTTTCTCCTACGCCCTATTCCTGTTATTATGCCCTTGATGATATATTTCTTCTTTCGGCATCACCTGAGCGGTATATCAAAAAACAGGGGGCGAAAATTATATCTCAACCCATAAAGGGCACAGCTAAAAGAGGTGCAAGCCCTGAAGAGGATAAGCAAATTAAGGAATTCCTGTTTACCGACGCCAAGGAACGAGCTGAGAATATCATGATTGTGGATTTGGTTCGAAACGATCTGTCTCGAACGGCTGCCAAGGGGACAGTAAAAGTAGAGGAATTGTGTGGGATTTATAGCTTTCCTCAAGTGCATCAGATGATCTCGACTGTGGTGTCGGAATTGCGTGAAGATGCACATTTTGTCGATTGTATAAAGCATAGTTTTCCTATGGGTTCGATGACTGGTGCACCCAAGGTTCGCGCTATGAAATTGATTGAGAAATATGAGGTGAGCAAGCGTGGCTTGTTTTCGGCAGCGGTGGGGTACATCACACCCGAAGCCGATTTCGATTTTAATGTTGTGATTCGAAGCATACAATATAATGCAAAAGATGATTATCTTTCATTCATGGTTGGTGGTGCCATTACCATGCAATCTGATCCTGAAAAGGAATATGAGGAATGTCTGCTAAAGGCTAAGGCTATTAAGCAGGTTCTTGGAAATGATTAATAATTAACCTGTGTTGTTAGTTTCCGGTTTTCAGATAACCGATAACCAATAACCAATAACCAATACCCGTGATGTTAAGAAAGTTGATCCGTCATATAGAAAAGGAAGATCTGTTTTATCGAAACGAAAAGCTTTTAGTCGCTGTTAGTGGCGGGCTCGATTCTGTCGTTTTGCTTCATCTTCTGTATAAGATGGAAATGGATTGCGTTGTGGCGCATTGTAATTTTCGTTTAAGAGGCAAAGATTCAGATGCGGATGAGGTTTTTGTCGGGAAGTTAGCTGACGAGTATGGTTTCCCTTTTTGTACCACAGCATTCGATACGACTGTTTATGCCAAAGAAAAGGCGATTTCTATAGAGATGGCTGCTCGTGATTTACGATACGAGTGGTTTGAAAGTATACGTCAGGCAAACCAATGTCGGTACACCCTTACTGCTCATCATGCCGATGATGTGATTGAAACAATTCTGATTAATCTTACCCGCGGTACCGGTATTCATGGACTGACTGGAATAAATGCAAAAAAGGAGACTTTGGTTCGTCCCTTATTACCTTTTTCCAGAGAAGAACTTAAGAGTTATGCCCTGGAGAATCAACTGAAGTTCCGTGAAGATTACACAAATGCTCAAACCGATTTTGTGAGGAATAAAATTCGTCATCAAATCATTCCTGTCTTGGAAGAAATTAATCCGGGTATTCAAAAGACCATGACAGAGAATGTGGGTCGTTTTCGTGATATTGAAGCGATTTATAACAAGGAGATAGCAAGTGAAAGGGTTACTTTTATTGATCAGGAAGGGGGCAGGTTGTTAATTCTTATTGCTGAATTGAAAAAGCTGACGGCTCCTAATTCTCATTTATATGAGCTGTTGAGTCCCTTTGGATTTCATTCAAGAGATGTGGCTAATATTCTTGAATCCTTGAATGCCATTTCAGGCAAGTTGTTTTATTCTGAAAATTATCAGCTTTTGCGCGACCGGGAATATCTGGTTCTGACCGAAAGAGAAGAAAAAGAGGTTGGTGAACATGAGCTTTCTGAAAGCGGACTCTCCATTGAAGAGGAATTGAAACTGGAATGCCGTATTTTCGAACGGCCTTCAGATTTTAAATTCTCAACAGATTTGAATATCGCTTGTTTCGATGCTGATAAATTGGCCTTTCCTCTAAAACTTCGAAAATGGCAGGAAGGTGATGTGTTCCATCCAATTGGCATGAAGGGGCGTAAGAAAGTATCTGATTATTTTATCGATAATAAATTTTCTTTGACAGATAAAGAGGATGCCTGGCTTTTAGTCTCAGGTGAAGATATTGTTTGGCTGGTTGGCCATCGAATGGATGATCGTTACAAAATAACAAAAGCTACCCGTTCGATTTACCAGATTCAATTGATGTAAAGGTTCTCTGCACCTTATGCATAAATACATAATGGTTTCTACAGATGTTTGGGTACTCTGTACCCGATTATGCACCCTTGCTTAAAGGTGAAAAATGCCGATAATATTTACATTTCAATATTCGTATTTTACAACTCGATAAAATTAAATTATTTGATACATCTATCTGTTTTGTTGAAACAATATAACGGTGCTCTGCACCTTTGCAAAAATATAAATTGGTTCTACAAATATTCGGGTACGCTGTACCCGGTGATGGAATAATATTTGGTGCAGAGCACCAACAATATTTGTAGAATTGTGTTGTAATACATGTGATTAGGTGCAGCGCACCGTAATATTAAATTGGATTAGATGATTAATATTAATAAATTCATTATTGTTAATTCATTAAATTATGGGAGATACATATTCGCAAGCATTTTTCCATCTTGTTTTTGCCGTTCAAAATCGATACGCAATTATTCATCAGGTATGGAAGCAGGATTTAGAAAAATATATCACTGGTATTGTTCAGAATAATGGACACAAATTAATTGCTATTGGTGCAATGCCAGATCACATTCATATTCTTATTGGATACAATCTAAATCAAAGTGTTCCTGCTCTCGTTGAAAAAATAAAAACATCAAGTAACAATTGGATTAAGGATAGAAAATTTACCAAGGCGAAATTTAATTGGCAAAATGGATATGGTGCTTTCTCATATTCTCGCTCTCAAATTGATTCCGTAGCCAGATATGTATTAAATCAGGAAGAACATCATAGCAAGAAAACGTTTAAAGAGGAATATGTCGAAACCCTTCAGAAATTTAAAATAGATTATAAGGACGAATATCTGTTTGATTTTATAAATGAACCTGACGAATTGAGGTAAGTTTTTTTATGAGTGTAAAAAGTTAAAATCATATTTTAATCCTTGCAAATCATTGAATAAAAACTGGCCTGTCCTTTGTTTAGATTTAAGATATGTATATAAGTTGTGTCTGGTATTATTTATTGGAAGATATTCATAAATTGCATTGGTTTTAAGCCTGTATTTCTTAATGATTTTGTCATTACATCCTATCTCTTTTGCTAAAGAATCAATAGCAAAGATTAGGTCAATGTTGCTATTGTAGTTGTCGTAAAGAATAAATACTCCTTTTTGTTGATTCAAATTAAAGTTGGATTCTTTCATAGATTCATCTAGAGGATTTAAATCTATTCCAATATGAAAACCTAGTGACCACAGTTCTTTCAAATAGTCATCATACTTTTTTGATGTAAAACTTTTAGAGTTAATTTCTTTTACATTAAGAATATCTATCAGTTTTTGAGCATCTAATTCATATATTGTTATGAAAGCATTATTGGTAAAAGGAATAATATTATTATCATCATCGGCGTAAGTAACATTTGTTCCAGGTACTGAGGAAATTCCAAAATAACTTGCAATCAATGGACATTTGGTAAAGTCAATTAAACAAGTAGGAATACCATAATGTTGAAAATAGTATGCTCTTTGTATTGATGTAAGTTGCTTTAAATCTTCAATTTGGTTAAATGCATAATCGCCATAATATGCAGAGAATAAACGAGGACTAAGATGTTGATTGAGTATAGTTCTAAAATAATAGGCTTTGTTTTTGTATTTTGAATGTAGCCGATTGTAGGAACTAACTATCGTCCATTCATTTTCAGGATCACATGGATCATTTGATTGTCCTCTGTAAATCTTATTACCATCTTTACTACTCTTCTCAAGATCGCAGATAAACTTGTGCCAGTTATCGTAAGTTTTTGTTTCTTCTATTGTAGCCATTTTAGTACGAATATAATAACATAAAAGTAATGGTTTTGAGTGAATATATTACTTAATGTATATCATGTGTTTATTAAAAAAGAATTTAATTATCCACTGATTTGTGTAAATTGGTCAAGCAATTTTATTGCTAACCTAAAAACACACGCAATGAACAAACTAATTTCTCTAAGCTTTGGGATTCTGCTCTTTTCTGGGGTAGGTCTTAGGGCACAAACTTATGAGCCCATTCGGGAGGAACTCAAAAATCTGAAAGAATACAATACCAATTTGGATCACAGAATGGATCGTCTGCAAAAATGGTGGATGATTTAATTTGGTTTTGAAAGAATTGGGGATGTGGCTCATGTCGATAAGCTCTATATTTATGGGCCTCCCAAATGGAAAGAGAAGAACCCAACAGCTTTAGGTGCTGGTAACCCTGTGAAATTCTGGACCTATACTTTTATCCCCAAAACCATTGATCCTGATAAGAAATACCCACTGATTGTACTGCCTCACGGGGGTGTACATGGTGACTTCACGACTTACTATACTCATATCGTTAGAGAATTGATTGCTCAGGAGTATATTGTGGTTGCTGCAGAATATCGTGGCAGTACTGGATATGGGAAAGGGCATTATGAAAAGATTGATTATGGCGGATTAGAAGTTGAGGATGTTTATGCCAGTCGCAATTATATGATAGAGAATTATGATTTTGTGGATAAAAATAGAGTCGGTATAATGGGTTGGAGTCATGGTGGTATGATTACTTTATTCAACTTATTTGATCATCCTAATGATTTTAAGGTCGGATTTGCCGGAGTGCCTGTAAGCGATTTGGTGGCTCGTATGGGCTATCAGACTCAGGATTATCGTGAATTGTATTCTGCCGAACATCATATTGGCAAAACGGCTCACGATAACCTGGCAGAATACCGACGTCGTTCACCAGCCTGGAATACACACAAGTTTCAAAATACACCCTTGCTGATACATACTAATACTAACGACGATGATGTGAATGTTATTGAAGTGGAGCATCTGATTAAATCGTTGAAGGCTGATGGGAAGACCTTTGAATATGAGATTTTTCAGGATGTGCCTGGCGGGCATTCTTTCGATCGTATGGATACAAAAAAAGCCAAAGAGATTCGTGTGAAGATTTATAAATTCCTGGGGAAAGAACTGCATCCGAACAAGCCAATTACAAACCTGAAGCAATTGCAGAAAGCAGGTTATAGATTCTAATTAAATTGAAACAGAAAAAGAGGCTATCTCATTGGGGATAGCCTCTTTTTGTTTGCATTGGATGCTAATAAATAGGCATGAGAATATCTTATTTATGTAAGGTGTTGGTGTTTGTTCTAAAGTTGTTTATTTTCTTGTTTCAATAGTTTCTGATTTTCCGTTGTATGAGTGAGTTTTTTTTAATTCCCAGTAAATGATGTGTTTGTGTGGTTGTTCATTTGAAGGGAGATTTGTGCCTAATATAGAATTTCTTGTAAATATATTTGCTGAAATATTTTTGTGTTGATGTGCAGTATGTATATATATGGTTAATTAGGATGAGTTCTGGTAAAAACATATATTTGACAATATGTTCTACTAAATACAAATAAAATATGAAAAAGATTTTAATTGTTGTTGCCGTTATGGCATTAGTTTCTATGAGCGCATTTGCTCAAACGGAACAAGGGAAATTAGTTGTTTCAGGAGCTTCAGACCTGACTTTCTCGTCAGTGAAAATTCAGAATGAGTATGATGGTGAGGATATAGGTGACGATTTTACTGTGAAAAGTTTCAATATTAAGCCTGCACTAGGCTATTTTGTTATTGATAATTTATCTGTTGGCCTCACTTTTGATTATGAGTCGCAAAAGGTTGAAAGTAATAAAGATAAGTCTTTTATGTTTGGTCCAATGGCTCGTTATTATTTTGGAAGTTCAAATGTGAAGCCTTATGTTCATGCGGATATTCTGTTTGGTAACATTAAGAGCGAGGGAGAAGATTATGAGTATAAGACTAATCTTTCAGGATGGGACCTTGGAGGAGGTGTGGCTATTTTTTTAAATGATTATGTTTCAGTTGATTTAGGGCTTAGTTATGCATCGGTTACTAGAACAGATGATGATGATGATAAGTTTAAAAGTAAAGCTACAGGTATTGCTTTTAGTGGAGGATTCTCAATATTCTTCTAAGAAAGTTCATTAATAATACTTGAAGGCTGGCATTTAACCGGTTTTATTTGCAAGTAGGTTTTTGCTATAGTGTGCAGGTCGACATTCTTTCGTATGGATACCAAAAAAGCCAAAGAGATTCGTGTGAAGATTTATAAATTCCTGAGGAAAGTGCTGCATCCGAACAAACCTATTACAAACCTGAAGTAATTGCAGAAAGCAGGCTATCGATTCTAATAATTACTGATATTTAAAACAAAAAAAAAGAGGCTATTCCGTTTGGAATAGCCTCTTCTTTTGAGTTCTACTCTTGCAGATTTATAATCTGCAGGAATAGGGTTGGGGATTTAAAATCCCCTTGTGAAATTAATCTTTTTTTAATTAAAGGTGATTGTAAATCACCAACGCCATAAGCCCGGATAACATATCCGGGATAGCGGAACCATACGTTCTTAAAGGTTTCCTTTCAGGAATTTATTGAATCGGTTGTAAAGATGCAAACGCGTTTTACCACCGCGAATACTGTGATTGCGATTGGTGTAAATCTGCATTTCGAATTGCTTGTTGGCCTGAACCAATCGTTCAGCGAATTCGTAAACATTTTGTACGTGAACATTATCATCGGCTGTACCATGACACAACAATAGGTTACCTTGCATTTTATCAACGTGGTTGATAGGTGAGTTGTCATCATAACCTGCAGGGTTTTCAGCAGGTGTTCTCATGAAACGCTCTGTGTAAACACTGTCATAGTAACGCCAGTTGGTTACCGGTGCAACCGCAATAGCAGCACTAAACACATCGCTGGCTTTCTCTAAACATAGTGAAGACATGAAACCACCGAAGCTCCAGCCCCAAATTGCAATTCTATCTTTATCGATGTAATTTTCTTTTGCCAATGCTCTTGCAGCCGAAATTTGATCGTCAGACTCAAGGCGTCCCAATTGCATATAAGTGCATTTGCGGAATAATTCGCCTCTGGCTCCGGTTCCTCTGGGGTCAACACAAACGACAATATAACCTTCCTGAGCCAAATAGTCGTACCAGTCGAAACCCCAACGGTTAAGAACCTGCTGAGAGTTAGGACCACTATATTGAGTCATTAATACCGGGTATTTTTTCGACGGATCAAAATCGAAAGGTTTGATGATCCAGGCATTTAGTTGAGTTAACTCATCGGCGGCTGGCAATTGAATGAATTCTTTTGCTTTGTATTGGTACTGTGCCAGTTTTTCATTCAAGGCCTTATTGTCTTCAAGGGTACGAATCAATTTCGTTTTGGCATTGTAAAGACTAACCGTTTTTGGCTGAGTAACGCTTGAAAAATAGTTGATGTAATATTTGAATCCTTCAGAGAAAACAGCATTGTTGGTTCCTTTTGCAGGTGTCAGGTTTTTCTTCGAGCTTCCGTTTAGTTTTATTGAGTAAACGTTGCGCTCCATTGGCGATACTTCTGCCGATTGGTAATAACATACTTTTTTCTTTTGGTCGTAACCTAAAAATTCAGTGACATCCCAGTCGCCCTTTGTGATTTGTTGAACTTGCTCGCCATTCATATCGAATAAGTACAAGTGAAGGTAAGCATCCTTCTCACTTGAGAAAATGAAATGCTGGTTATCATCTAAGAAAGTTAAATCGTCAAGAGTATTGCTATTGATATAGTACTTGTTTTCTTCAGTAAGTAAAATAGATGTTTTACCCGTTTTTGAGTTTGCAAGTAAGATCTCCAGCTTATTCTGATGACGATTCAGGCGGCAAATACTAAGAATTTTAGCATCAGAAGTCCATTTAATACGTGGAATGTATTGGTCCGTTTCTTCACCCACATCCATTTTCTTTGTCAGTCTGTCGTTTACATCGTATACAAAAACCTGTACTGTTGAGTTTTTTTCTCCGGCTTTAGGGTATTTGTACGTGTAGTTTTCGGGGTAAAGCGCATTTCCTTTAACCTGAGGGTTAAGACCTTCAAATTTGTTCATGTTAAACATAGGAACTTCACTTTCATCAAATTTCATGTAAGCCAATGATTTGCTGTCAGGTGACCATTCGAATGCTTTGTTGAATTCAAATTCCTCCTCGTAAACCCAATCAGGTGTTCCATTCTGAATTTTGTTGAATTCACCATCTCTCGTGATTTTACTTTCCGATCCAAAAGCGATGTTGTGTATGAAAAGGTTGTTGTCGCGAACAAAAGCAATACGTTTGCCGTCAGGCGAGAATGTTGCTAAGCGTTGCTTCCCATTCTTTGAAAGTGCTTTTAGTTCCTTATTTTTAAAACTGAAAATGTAATAGTTTGCAGTGAAAGAGCGACGATAAATGCTTTCCCGATCAGTCATTAATAGAATACGACTTTCGTCAGCATTGAATTTGTAATCGAAAATATTTGTTAATTCTTCCGATTTCATTTCATTCAGATCGAAAAGCGTTGCCACCTCATTTCCGGTTGCATAGGCATGTTTCACAATTTTGGTCCCATTAGCTTCAAGAGTCGTGTAGTGAATACCGTCCTTCATAGAGCGTAAGCCGTATACCGATTTCTGACTGAAAGTGCGGTTAAGCATTATATCCTCCATGGTAATTTTTTTCACATCCTGCTGAGCAAAGAGTGAAACCGAAAGGCATAGGAAAAGGCCTAGGGCAAGCAGTTGCTTGAAGTTTTTCATACTTTATTAATTGATTTTTGTTTAAGATTGTCCGTGTACTGGTTTTGTCATTAAAAAATGAATTTAATTTTAATGATTGTTCAAAGATTTCACTTTTTTGAAAAATAGAAAAGGATTTATCTGATTAAAGTACAGATTTTATCTCTTGATGATTTGCAGGAGATAAAGGTGGCGAAATTCTGTAGAATGTTATATCTTTGTGGATTGAATTTCGGAGCAGGTTGTTTTTCTTTAAAAGAACCTGCTTTAAGTTGAATGAGAGTTCAATGAATTCAAGTTTTCTATTCTAGTATATCATGCCGGTTTGTAGCGGTGTGAATAAAAATTAAACACAATAGGATGATTAAAATTACATTTCCAGATGGAACAGTAAAAGAATTTGAAGCTGGTGTATCTGGTTTGGAGATTGCCAAGAGCATTTCCAGCAGATTAGCCAAAGAAGTTTTGTCTATTACAGTGAACGAGCAGTTAGTTGATCTGACAAGCCCAATTAATGTAGATGCAAACATCAAGCTTCATACGTGGGATGATGAAGAAGGTAAGCATGCTTTTTGGCATTCTTCGGCTCACTTAATGGCTGAGGCCCTTGGGGCATTATACCCAGGCGTTAAATTTGGTATTGGCCCCGCTATTGATATGGGGTTTTACTATGATGTTGACTTAGGTGAAGATCGTATGCTAACCGATAAAGATCTGCCTTTGATTGAGCAGAAAATGTTGGAATTAGCTCGAACAAAAAATGAGTATACGCGCAGAGATGTGACGAAAGCTGAAGCTCTTGAGTTTTTTAACTCAAAAGATGAGGGATATAAGGTTGAATTGATTAATGATTTAGATGATGGTACCATTAGCTTTTATCAGCAAGGTAACTTCACTGATCTTTGTCGAGGACCACATTTACCAAACACTTCATATATTAAGGCAATTAAAATTAATTCGATTGCAGGAGCATACTGGAGAGGTGATGAAAAAAGAAAACAACTAACTCGTGTATATGGTGTTACTTTTCCAAAGAAGAAATTCCTTGATGAGTATGTTGTGATGATGGAAGAGGCTAAAAAACGTGACCACCGTAAGTTGGGTAAAGAGATGGAACTTTTCACTTTTTCTCAAAATGTAGGTCAGGGAATGCCATTGTGGTTGCCAAAAGGCGCTCAATTAAGAGAAAGTCTGGAAACATTCTTGAAGCGTGTTCAAAAACAATTCGGGTACGAGCAGATCATTACACCTCATATTGGTAATATCAATTTATACAAGACTTCAGGTCACTACGATAAATATGGTGAAGATTCATTTCAGTCTATTCAAACACCTCAAGAAGGTGAAGAGTATTTACTGAAGCCGATGAACTGTCCTCACCACTGTGAAGTTTATAAATTCAAACCTCACTCATATAAGGACCTGCCTATCAGATATGCTGAGTTTGGTACTGTCTATCGTTATGAACAAAGTGGCGAGCTTCACGGCTTAACTCGTGTAAGAAGTTTTACACAGGATGATGCTCACCTTTTTTGTACACCTGATCAGTTGAAGGATGAATTTAAAAAGGTAATTGATATTATCTTTATCATCTTTAAAGCGCTTAATTTTACTGAATATACAGCACAGGTTTCTTTACGTGATAAAGAAAACCATGCGAAATACATTGGTAGTGACGAAAACTGGGATAAAGCAGAACAAGCGATTATCGAAGCGGCTGACGAAAAAGGTCTGAATACAGTTGTGGAATATGGAGAGGCAGCTTTCTATGGTCCTAAACTTGACTTTATGATTAAAGATGCTATCGGTCGTAAATGGCAGTTGGGTACGATTCAGGTTGATTACAACTTACCTGAACGTTTTGATTTGGAGTATGTCGGTAGTGATAATCAAAAACACCGTCCTATTATGATCCATCGTGCTCCTTTCGGATCGATGGAGCGTTTTGTCGCTGTTTTGATAGAGCACACAGGGGGTAAGTTCCCATTGTGGTTAACACCTGAGCAAACGGTGATTATGCCTATTAGCGAAAAATACAATGATTATGCCAAAAAAGTTTTAAATTCGTTAAATAATTCCGATATTCGCGCCGTATTAGACAACCGAAATGAAAAGATTGGTCGTAAAATACGTGATAACGAATTGAAGAAAATTCCGTATCTTCTGATTGTTGGTGAAAAAGAGGTTGAAAACAACACGATTTCTGTACGTCGACAAGGTGAAGGAGATATGGGAACTATGCAGATTAGTGAATTTGCAGAATTAATAAATAAAGAAGTAGAAGGTCAAATGTCTTCTATCGATAATTACTAACTAACTAAGGGAGGAACTAGCCATAGCTGGATTTCAACATAGAAACAGAAGAGGTGCTTTTAAACCTCGTGAGGCTCAACACAAGATTAATCAGTTGATTAGAGCCAGAAGTGTTCGTATCGTTGGTGACGACGTAGAACCAGGTGTATTTTCTATTGCTGAAGCTTTGAAAATTGCTCAGGATAAGGAATTAGATTTGGTGGAGATTTCACCTAATGCCGATCCACCGGTTTGTAAAATAATCGATTACAATAAGTTTCTTTATCAGCAGAAAAAGAAACAAAAGGAGATTAAAGCAAAAGCAGTTAAAGTTGTTGTTAAAGAAATTCGTTTCGGTCCAAATACCGACGAGCATGATTACAATTTTAAGTTGAAGCATGCTGAGAAATTTCTTGGTGAAGGTGCCAAGGTGAAAGCTTTTGTATTCTTTAAGGGTAGATCTATTCTTTTTAAAGATAAGGGAGAGATTTTATTGTTGAAATTTGCCCAGGATCTTGAAGAGCTTGGAAAAGTTGAACAATTACCTAGACTTGAAGGTAAGCGTATGACCATGTTCATCGCTCCAAAAAAGAAAAAGTAATTTAGTATATAATCAATAATCAGTTTGTACAATGCCTAAGATGAAAACAAACTGCAGCGCAAAGAAAAGATTTACTTTGACTGCATCTGGAAAGATCAAAAGAAAGCACGCTTTTAAGAGTCATATCTTGACTAAGAAGAGCAAAAAGAGAAAGAGAAATCTTACTTATTTTGGTGCTGTAACTAAAGCTGACCAGAAGAACGTTAAGTTAATGCTTAACATGTTGTAAAAAATCAATTTTTGATTTTTTCAGTTTATTAACCGAGTGATTTAGCACAAAAGAGTCCCAATGGGAACGCTAACATTCTAAAATTTAAAATTATGCCAAGATCAGTTAATTCTGTAGCATCTAGAGCTAGAAGAAAAAAAATTCTTAAGGAAACTAAAGGTAACTTTGGTGCCAGAGCTAATGTGTGGACAGTAGCTAAGAATACATGGGAAAAAGGTTTGCAGTATGCTTACCGTGATAGAAAAAAGAAAAAAGGAAATTTCCGTTCATTGTGGATTCAGCGTATTAACGCTGCTGCAAGACTAGAAGGTCTTTCATATTCTCAATTAATCGGATTAATGCATAAAGCTAATATCGAAATCAACCGTAAGGTTTTGGCCGATTTAGCAATGAACCACCCAGAAGCTTTTAAAGCGGTTGTGGGAAAGGCTCAAACAGCTAAATAGCATTATAGATTATTTTACTTTGAAAAGGGATTGCTCATGAGCAATCCCTTTTTTTGTATAAAGAATATTTTATTGTGTTCTTTTTTTAGTGAATAGACTTAGAACCTGCTTTTTCATTTCCTGTTTTCTCATTTTAAGGAAAGATAATACTGCTTTAGATAGCAGTTTGTCTTTAATCAGAAACTTTTTCAGGAGGTAAGCTGAACCAGCGTAGGGGAGAACAGCGATCAGGATATCATGTGTTTTTACTCTTCCTCTTAAGCTTATTGATATATAAATCAGTTTTGCCATGATATTTCCCAAAAGGAAGAGGATGGGAGGGGTGAGCACCTTGTAGTCGATAACGCCGTGGAAAATTGCATAAATGATTATACCCGGAAAGAGGATCGAATCTATAATACCTACAATAAAACTCCAGCCAACCAGAATACTGCTCACGTATAATATCCCAGAGAGACTGTCGTTCACAATAATCTTAACCAAATATTCCTTTTCGCTGGGTGAAAATACATCAATATGATTCACATAGGTGCAGAAGTTACTTCGTGCACATTCACATTTTTCATGGTAAGAGAGGTTAGCTTCCATGCTTTTGATTTCAATTCAAAAACTTAATAGAACTAAGTTAGTCAAACTTTATAAAAGCTCGGTATCTATTCAGGATGAGAAAAATTTCAGAACCTGGCTATCTTCAATTATTTATTTTCCATTGTTTTAATACCAAATTTTGGGTCAATATCAATCAGCTTTACCATAATAAAGCTAGGGATCGTACAGATAATAACCCAGATGAAAAAATGTTGGTAGCCAATCATTTCCTGAATCCAGCCTGAAACCATTCCGGGTAGCATCATTCCAAGTGCCATAAGTCCGGTGCAAAAGGCAAAGTGAGCAGTTTTGTGTTTCCCTTCGGATACAAATATCTGGTAGAGCATATAGGCTGTAAAGCCAAAGCCATAGCCAAATTGCTCAACTGCTACTGAGGCACTAATGAGTAGAAAGGAATCAGGTAGAGCTTGTGACAGGTAGACGTAAACCAGGTTGGGTAGATTGATGGCGACCACCATCCACCACATCCAATGTTTTAATCCTTTGCGCGATGCCAGATAGCCACCCAATATGCCACCAATAGTGAGTGCCAGTACACCTATGGTACCATAAATAATTCCCACATCAGATGTTGTTAGTGCTAGACCTCCAACTTCTTTGCTGTCTAAAAGGAAGGGAGATGCCATCTTAACCAGTTGGGATTCACCCAAACGATAAACTAGTAGCATACCTACAATTTTCCAAATGTCTTTTTTAGTGAAGAAGGACACAAAGGTTTCAGCAAAATCACTAAAGATATTTGAAATGCTCTTTATTTCTCTATCGCTATCTTCCTCAGGTTTCGGCAAAGCAAATCTGTGGTAAAGGGCTATGATAAGAAAACTAACTGCCAATATCACGAATGTAAAAGACCAGGCCATGGGAATGCTCTTTTCATTCTGTCCGAATAGTTGAATGCTCTCGAAATAACCTGCAAGAATAATCAGTAAACCTTGTCCGGTAATCATAGCCAGGCGGTAAAATGTGCTTCTGATTCCTATGAAATACGCCTGTTTGTTTTTGTCTAGCCCGTACATATAGAAGCCATCGGCTGCAATGTCGTGAGTGGCAGAACTGAATGCCAGGAGCCAGAAGAATGCCAGAGAAGCCCGGAAAAAGTTTGTAGTTGGAATGGTAAAGGCGACTCCAGCCATCGCTGCACCTATCAGAAGTTGCATCACTACAATCCACCATCGCTTGCTTTTGATGATATCAACAATGGGGCTCCAAAAGGGTTTTATGACCCAGGGCAAATAAAGCCATGAGGTGTATAAGGCAATGTCGGTATTCGAAATATCCAAACGCTTATACATAATTACGGCCACCGTCATCACGACAACATAGGGGAGTCCTTCAGCAAAATAAAGGGAGGGGATCCATGCCCAGGGAGATCTGGATTGTTTATTCATATCTTGTTTAATTGCTAATTACCATTCCTGTTCCAGTGCTTAATACCTTTTCTCTAATTGAGCTCCTCGGAAATAGTGAAGCAGTATTTCTTTGAAAGGGTAACCCTTGGCCCCCATCACAGCTGCGCCAATCTGGCATAAACCAACTCCGTGGCCCCATCCTGCACCCTTCAAATTAAAACCTGAAGGAAAGCCGTCAATTTCGGGTCCTTTTTCGACCATGAAATTCGAACTGTATAAATGTGATTCAGAAAGGATTTTGCGAATTTCCAGTTCTTTGCCGATGATGAAACTCTTTTTTTCGCCAAGGATTCTAAGTTTAATGATTCGACCAGACAACCCTCTTTCAACAGGAATCAGATCTAATATTCGGCCAAATTCTTTCCCCGTTTTTCTATGAATTAAGTCTGATAGTTCTTCCTGAGAATAAGAAACTTCCCATCGAAAGAAATCGTGGGTTTCCATATCGTAATCATTTAAAACCTGAGATAAGATGGCTTTGTCGCTATTGTTACAGAAAACATCAGGTGAGCTATGAATCCAATTTTCAGCTGAGGATTCATTTCTTAAATCTTGTTTTAAGTCAGGTTGTTCACCATCAGTTATGGCTTGAAGATATTTGTGTGCTTTCGGTTCCCAAACATTTTCGAATGTTTCAGAAACCCCACCACAACATTTCGAGAATCGGGCGTCACAAATTTGTCCTTCGCTGGTTAATACCAAGCCTTTAGTTTCATTAATGGCTTGAAGTACCAGGTCGGTTGATTGTCGGGTAATTCCCTGGTAACGCTGGCAGTGATCGTCGGCACAAACGTCGAAATTAAGATGATCTTCCCGATCGTACCATCTGATTAATTCTTCAGAATTTTCAGTCAAAGATTGGTAGTGATGCTCCGAATTTTGAATCTCTTCTCCCTTCAGAACCTGGGCCATGAGCCACGACCTGGAGATAACAGCATGAGCTTTTAATAATTCCATGCTGCTGGTGGCATTCATTTCTGAGGAGATGACACTTGCCAAATAGTCCTCTAAAGAAAGCACATTGATGGCTGTGAGTTTATCATCCTCGCATAGGAAATGCAAACTGCCTTTGAAGGACTGATTCTCTTTTCTCTCCCAGTGAAACTTGATGCCTATGGTGACATCAAATAAATCGAAAGAGTCGCTTTCGTAATTTTTAGGGCTAAAAATCAATTCTTCAGGTTCTATAACTAAACCATCAAATACAATTTTGCCATTCCGGTATTTAATGACTTGCTGACCGGTATAAGTTTTCCCATTTTGTTGAAGAGTATAAATTCCATTGAGTTGGAATGAAATTTCCTCTTCGTACATAATGCCTACTCGAATTTTAGGTTCCTGCATCTTTACAATTTAAATCATGACGAGTTTTGTAAAATCGTGACAAAGTTTGTCAAATACCAAATCATCTAAACTAACCTGTTTGTAAATGCTGATGATATCTTCTTTTGTGATCTTGTCGAAATCTTCTTTTCTGGGGGTGATAATGACGCCACCCATATCTACAGCACCAGGACTAATAATTAACTGCTCTTTTTCTTCAGCAAAAAACTGAGATGGACGGTGTAGTTTTCGAGGGAAGATGTGTAGTCGATATTTTTTGTTTTTGTATACACAAATCGCATTCAGCATGGGTTCCTTTTCGTTAGCTTGTAGCTTTTCGAGAAAACGATAAAATATTTTACTTGCACTGATGATGTCCTGGGCTCTATCTGCTTCTATGCTAATCATTTTTCGCAAGTAGTGGTTGAAACGATAGACTTCAAATCGACCATTCCAGGTCACTAATTTTCCATAGTTCTTTTTTCGATCAAAGTACTCTGTATCGATAGGCATAAAGTCATTTTCTCCTGCCTGAAAATGCATGTGATCAGGAGCAGATGCACCAGATTTAGGTCCATTATAAAAAACAGAATAGCCTTCTAATGTTTCAGCAAGACTAACCATATCACCAATATGATCCACAAAATTCTGATCGGTATGGTCATTTTTAACAATGGTAAAATGTTCTTTGAGAATAGGGAAGGGGTTGACCAAAAGACTATAATTATTTTCGAGGTCAATTTTTCTTTGTTCTTCAGGTCTGTTCTCTTCACACAAAAAGCAGGCTCTTTTTTCAATTTCTTCTTTATCAACCTTAGCTGCTGTCGATTTGATTCGTTCGGGATTGAACTGAACCTTAATTTTGAAGCCTTCGAATTGGAACTCCTTTTCTTCTACTTTTTCCAGGCCTTTATAGTTGCTTTCAGCCAAAGGCCAACTTTCCTTTTGTTCGTTTAAGAACGACTGTATGTTTTCTTTATTGATATTTTGCATTAGTTCTCTTTTAAGTAAAAGTGATTCTCATTAAGAGAAAATAATTAACTAGATATTCATTGTTTTAAGATAACTCTTGACACCATAATGCCCGATTGTAAACGATTTTTTTGAATCATTTCAGCCAATGGGATGTCTGAAATCACCACCTTTTTTGCTTTGCTGGATGCGTGCATGAGGTGCAAGCGTTCGTTCATATGAATGGCGATTCCGGTATGGGAAACATCCAGTCCTTTAATTTTCGTTGTGATCGCGATGAAATCACCATCAAGGATCAAATTTTCCAGTTCTTGGATTTTCTCCTCAGGAATATAATGGTGAGGACGTTGATTAATCTCTTTTTCAGCCTGTTTGATGGCTTTGATCATGGATGGATTATTAACCAGGGCTGGGTAAGAACCAGTGTGTGTGCTCATGAAATTGATCGTTTTATCGTAGCGCACTCCTCCGATTTTTTTTGTGATATTTATAAGCAGCCCTTTCTTTTCATTATCAAAAATCCAATCGGAAAAGTAGTGCAGGCGCGAGATGTAGTCAGTCAATTTGCCATTGCGGTACCGAATGGATTCTATTTCATCGGAAAAATCTGAAATATTCACTTGAGATTTCCCGAGTAGGTTAGAGAGTGCCAGGACATTCTCCAGATAAGTGGTGCAATCCAATTGGTGAAGATTAATCACAAGTTTTTCATCCCCTTTGCTCTCTAAAGTTCCCCCGTGATAGGGCGTTTGTAAAAATAACTTGCCCGTCTCTATAATTTGATTGTTTTTGGGTAGTGAATCAAATATAAAGCTGCTTGCAATCTTTTTAAGGGAGTTGAATACTGCTAAATCAATTGAGTCAATTTTAACGTTTCCCTTCTGTGTAGATTCCTGCTGCTTGATATCAGGCTTGGCCTGATATGAAGCCAGGAATAGCATGAAAACAAGGGTGATTTGAAAAGCTTTGATTTGCATTTGACTAGCGATTTAAATTTTTTCTTGCTTTCAGTTCAATGGTTCTGATGCGATCTTTATAAGTGTTGTGTGCATTCATCTTCTCAATACTGAGAGAAGCATCGGAATTCTCATCCCAACGACGACAGAGATAGAGCGATTTATAGATGCGACCAATTTGATACTTTCGTGAAATTGCTAAACCCAAGGCATAATCTTCTCCATAATTCACATTTGGTACAGGTATTTCTCTTAAAACAGGTGTGTAAAATGCTCGAGGCGCACCCAAGCCATTAATTCGAAGGGCATTATTTCTCCCATTTTCAGGCGTCCATTCTTTGTGATCGATCAATCCCGGAGGAATCTCTTCAAGAGCAAAATTCACCATCTGATAACTGCCAACCACCATAGCGCATTTCTCTTTGTGGAAGCTTTCAATAATTTGCTGTACCGTGGTTTCATCAGCATATAAATCGTCGCTGTCTAATTGAATGGCAAATCTACCGCAGGCTTCGTTATTAACCGCTTCGTTCCAACAGCCCCCAATCCCCAGGTCTGTTCTTTCTGGGATAATGTGAATCAAACGCTCATCTTCTTGTGCGTATTTTTGGATGAGTTCAGTAGTCCCATCATTCGAATGGTTGTCCACTATAATCAAGTTAAAATCAAAACTGCTTTTTTGAGAAAGTACGGATTTAATGGCATCTTCAAGGGTCTTAACCCGGTTGAGAACTGGGATGATAACTGAGGCTTCTAATTTGAAATCACTGTCATTAAATAATACTTCCTCGAATTTGGGCTCAAGATAGGCCCCAATTTGTTTCAGATGCCGGGTGCAGGCTTTTTCCATTTCTATTTGTACATCTCGATTTTTGGGATCCACATAGTCGAATATTTTTTCGCCAGATTTTCGGGTATCCATTTCCTCTTCGGTGTACAAATATTCGGGTATTCTTGTGAATTCAGAACGAGTAGTCATAGCTAAACGTATGGCGTAAAGACCCGCATATTTATCGTTTCCATTCACATCTTTAACCGCTTCTTTAAGCCCCTTTGTATTAAAGAAAAGAAGAGAGCCAAAATCGAAATCATCTCTCAGACTACCTTCCTGGTAATCAATCACTGGATGATTTTCAACTTTTGCATTTTTTATTACTTTCGAATCGGAGTAGCATAAACCTGATTGTGTGTCAGTAGCCACCTGAGCAAAACGCTCAAGAGCAAATTGTCCCAATTTTAAAGCACTTGTTTTGGTGTAAATTAGAGTATAATCTGATTCAGATTTTTCTGCAATTTCAAGCATGGTTTTCCCTGAAGTAAGAGAGTTTGTTTTCAGGAAGTCGATACCTTCAATATCGGATGATGATGTTCCGATTAAATAGATTTTAGAAACCAGTTTTGAGTTTTTTAACTCTGTTATTGTTGAGTTTGTTTCTTCCTGAGTCCCCACGGGAAGAAAGCAAGTTATTGTTTTGTTCATGCTCACTTTATATTTTAATCTTTTGCTTGATTTTTTGTTTAAATCAGCTTGACAATAAGACCCGATAAAATGCATCGGATATTCAATTTAGTAACGATGTTAAAGGGAATATATTGCTGTTTTTTCTGATGCTTGAATATAAGAGTATTCGTTCAAAATAAGGACTAACCAGGCATAAAATTTTCATGGACTAAATATTTCATTCAAGGTGTAATATACCATTGTCATCGAAAAATTTTTTGGCTTAAGTTTTATTAAGCTTTCAAAATGCAGCATTCTTCGTATGATTTGTTATTTTTGAACTCAATACAAATAATTATAGTAGCTTAACAATTGCATGATAAAGCATCCTGCCATATTGCTGCAGTTGAGAATTTAAAGCTGTCTCTCATCCCGATAAATCTCGGGTTTAAACGAAATAAATATGAATATTGCACTGATTGGTTACGGCAAAATGGGGAAAGAAATTGAAAGCATTGCCCGCGACCGTGGTCACGAAATTGCTTTAATTATTGATAAGAATAATCAAGCTGATTTAACTGTTGACAATTTAAAAGGGATTGATGTTGTAATTGAATTTACCAATCCTGATTCCGCTTATCAGAATTATATGACTTGTTTTGATGCAGGAGTTCCTGTGGTTTCTGGTACAACAGGATGGTTAGATCAATTGGATGAGGTTAAGTCTCGATGTGAAGATGGTAAGGGCTTCTTTTACGCATCAAATTTCAGTTTGGGTGTAAACCTGTTTTTCGAATTGAATAAAAAACTGACTCAATTGATGTCGGGCTTTGATCAATACGATGTGGATATGGAGGAAATTCATCATATTCATAAATTAGACTCTCCAAGTGGAACAGCATTAACTTTAGCTGAAGGGGTTCTTGACAATCATCCAGTGAAAGATTCATGGATAGAGGGTTTAAGTTCTAAAGATTCTGAAATGAGTATTGTTGCCAAACGACATGGAGCGGTTCCGGGGACTCACAGTATCACCTGGCATTCTGAGGTTGATGAGATTCAAATTCAGCACCAGGCCTACAGCCGTAAAGGTTTTGCCTATGGCGCGGTTTTAGCTGCTGAGTTTATGCCTGGTAAATCAGGATTTTTTGGAATGAAAGACTTGTTAAAACTGTAATTTCAGTTTTGAGACAACAAGATTAGATATAAAATAATTGACCTATGAAGGAAATTTTGAAGAACAAGTGGTTTAAGTTTTCACTAGCTGCCATTACTTATCTATTAATGACAATTTGGATTGGCAATTACTGGCTTTTATTGGGCTTGCCGATTCTATTTGACATCTATATCAGTAAAAAAGTGCATTGGGCATTTTGGAAGAAACGTGGCGTAAAAAAACAGGGTTTTATTGTGGAATGGGTTGATGCCTTAATTTTTGCTGTTGTGGCTGCAACGCTTATTCGCATGTTTTTTATCGAAGCTTATACCATTCCGACTTCTTCAATGGAGAAATCTATGTTGGTAGGCGATTACCTTTTTGTAAGCAAAATGGCTTATGGACCCAAGGTGCCAAACACCCCATTGTCATTCCCTTTTGCTCATCATACGATGCCTGGGACTAAGTCTACAAAGTCATATTCAGAATTGATCAAATGGCCTTATAAGCGTCTTGCTGGTTTGGGCGATGTACAACGAGACGATGTTGTGGTCTTCAATTTCCCTGCAGGCGATACCATTTGGGTAGGTAATGAAAACCCGGACCTCCATTCTTATGTGCGTCGATATGGTCAGGAATTTAAAGCTGACGATATGAGAAAAGGCCGCTTGTTGCAGTCCGATGAAGCTTATAAGAATATGGCTCGCAAATTTTTAAGACAGCGTTATGATATTCGTTCTCGTCCGGTAGATAAGCGTGAGAATTACATCAAGCGTTGTGTGGGATTACCTGGAGATACGCTGATCTCGAAAGATGGACAATTGTTTGTTAATGGAAAAGCACAAGCTGCCATTGAAGACATGCAGTACAATTATACGGTTAAGACCAATGGTACAACAATCAATCCTCGTAAATTAGAGGAATTAGGAATCGCGATCGACGATAGAAATAAGAATGCGAACAATGAATATGTGATGCCTTTGTCTGCTGCAAAAGTTGAAGCTCTGAAAAAGCTAAACAATGTTGTATCAGTAACTCGATTGTTATATCCTGTAGGGATGTACGAAGAGGTCTTTCCTTTCAGTAGAGATTACCTTTGGAACAGGGATAATTTTGGCCCCTTGGTTTTGCCTAAGAAAGGCGTAACGGTTTCAATAACAAAGGAGACTTTACCTTTATACGAAAGAGTAATCACTGCTTACGAGGGTAATAAATTGGAAGTTAAGGATAATGGCATTTATGTCAACGGAAAAATTACGACGACCTATACCTTCAAAATGGATTATTACTGGATGATGGGAGATAACCGTCATATGTCAGCCGACTCACGTTACTGGGGCTATGTACCCGAAGATCATATTGTAGGAAAAGCATCTTTCGTTTGGTTATCGCTCGATAAGGATAAGTCTTTCTTGAGTAAGATCAGATGGAATCGAATTTTCAAAGGAATTGAATAAGATTTATATTTCTTAAACTTCATATTTAAGGCTGTCTCAATTGAGATAGCCTTAATTTTTATTCATTATTTTTGTAGTTTCGCACAAAATCAAGAAGAAAAGATGGAAAACTCAGTCCTGTTATCGACCGCATATTTTGCTCCTATTCAGTATTACAGCAAGTTGGTTCAGTATCCCAATGTGTTGATCGAACAATTCGAGAACTATTCGAAACAAAGCTATCGTAACCGGTGTAACATTTTTGGAGCCAATGGAGCACTGGCTTTAACAGTTCCTGTCGTAAAGGCGAGTAGTAAGAAAATTTTGACAAAGGATGTGCGTATCTCTTACGATACCGATTGGCAAAAATTGCACTGGAAGGGGATAGAATCAGCTTACAAATCATCTCCTTTTTACGAATTCTATATCGATGATTTGCAGCGTTTCTTTGATAGGAAATGGGACTTTCTTTTGGATATGAATCTTGAAATTCAGGCAGAAATCAATTCTTTGATTGAATTGGACTGCGATATTATAAAGACAACCGATTATATTGAGGATCTAAACCAGATTGTTGATTTCCGAGAGGGCATTCATCCAAAGGCCTCAAAATCAATTGTCGATCCAAATTTTATTTCAAAAACTTACTACCAGGTTTTTAGCGATAAGCAGGGATTTATTGAGAATTTGAGCATTCTGGATCTCCTGTTTAATATGGGGCCTGATAGCCTGATACATCTTGAACAAAGTTTGAAAAAATAAGCTAAAACCCGCCTTCGCAAGTCTTGCTACGGCGGACAAAGAAGGATAAAGGATAAAGGATAAAGCTAAAAGAGATAAGTTAAGAGTTATAAGTTTAAAGTGAAAAAAAGGGAATGGTGAAATAAGCCTGACACCAATAGATAATCGTTGTATTTTCACATCAGCACATCAGCACATCATCACATCCTCAGATCCTCACATCAGCACATCATCAAATCCTCAAATCAACACATCCTCGAATTAACTCATCCTCACATCAAGTAATTCCTTCATAATTAAGTCATGATCGAAAGCCAGTTCAGGCAATTGATCTATCGGCCACCACTGTGCCTGTTTGGCATCATCCATGCCTGTTACCTTTGGCAATTTATCTAATTTGAGTTCTCCTGTATAAACTACAGATACAGTTCTTCCCCTGGGATCTCTATCAACGCCACCGTAGGTTTTGAATTGTTTGAGTTGACAGTTTTCAAATCCGGTTTCCTCTTTGAGTTCGCGGTATGCGGCCTGATCAAGATCTTCGTCCATATCGACAAAACCTCCCGGAAATGCCCATGAGTTTGCGAAGGGATCTTGAGCACGTTCTATAAGTAGGACGTGGGTTTTGCCTTTACAAAGGCAGAAAATAGCACAATCAACTGTTAGTGCAGGACGTGGGTATGGGTAGCTGTACATTATTTTTCTTTCTTCTGTTCCTGAATATAGTATTTACACAAGTCCTTTAAACCACATGATTTACACTTTGGTTTCCGGGCGATGCAAACGTATCTGCCATGTAGAATCAGCCAATGATGAGCTGTGGCGATCAATTCTTCAGGAATGTATTTGATTAATTGTTTTTCTGTTTCCAGAGGGGTCTTTGAATTGGTAGTTAAGCCCAACCTGGCCGACACTCTAAATACGTGGGTGTCTACTGCCATAGCAGGTTTGTCGTAAACTACCGATGCAATAACGTTGGCTGTTTTTCGACCGACTCCAGGCATTTTCTGTAGCTCTTTAATATCATCGGGAACTTCCTCCTTAAAATCATCAACCAGCATTTTAGCCATACCCAATAGGTGCTTGGCCTTATTGTTTGGGTACGAACATGAACGTATGAAATTAAAGATGTCTTCCTGTGTGGCATGCGAAAGATCGAATGCCGTAGGGTATTTTTCAAAAAGAGCAGGTGTCATCATATTCACACGCTTATCGGTGCATTGTGCTGACAAAATAACGGCTACTAATAACTCGTATGGGTTGGTATAATGAAGCTCGGTTTCTGCTATGGGCATGTTTTCCTGAAACCAAGCAATAATCTTTTCAAAACGTTCTTTTTTTCGCATGTATTCTTGACTAATTAGATTCACGAAACGAGCCATGAGTAAAACTTTCCAATCAAAAGGGTATGGCTTTAGCCCTCTTCAGTATGGGAAAATGATTCTATAAGGCAAGTTACATGTGGCAAATATAAATCGAATTATAGTCACATGAAAATAATGATTTTAAATAAGAGATCGCTCTGTCTGCTATTAGATCTTTAAATTTTATTGAAAGTGTTGAAAAAGGAGGACTTGTTCTTGTATTCAGATTAGTTTATACGCTTAGGTGTCGTTTCTAATTCGTAAATTTGCAAACTAATCGAAAGCACAGTCATTCATGATATCATACTTACAAATAGAAAACCTTAGCAAGAGCTATGGGGACAAGGTTTTATTCACCGACATTAATTTTGGTGTTCTGCAGGGACAGAAGATCGCTCTGATTGCCAAAAATGGAACGGGTAAAACCTCGCTCCTAAACATCATTGCAGGAAAAGATAGCCAGGATAATGGGGATATTACTTTCCGTAAAGATATTAAGCTGGGTTATTTGGAGCAGATTCCTGAAATGAATGAAAGTAATACAGTTATCAATGAGTTGTTCAATTCAACTGATCCTGTATTGTCTGTAATTCGCGACTATGAGAGAATGATAGAGTCAGGTCAGGAAGATGGCATGACAGAGATTCTCGAAAAGATGGATTTACACAAAGCCTGGGATTATGAGGTAAAGGTGAAACAGATTCTTTCGAAACTAAAGATTACCAACTTCGATCAGCCCATTTCTCAACTTTCTGGTGGACAGAAAAAACGTATTGGTATGGCTAAGGTGTTGATCACCGATCCTGATTTTCTAATGCTCGATGAGCCCACTAACCACTTGGATTTGGAAATGATTGAATGGTTAGAAGAATACTTGAAGAAATCGAAAGGCACCCTTTTGATGGTGACTCACGATAGGTATTTCCTGGATCGAGTTTGTAATGAAATAATCGAAATGGATGCTAACAGCATACATTCTTATAAGGGGAATTATACTTACTATCTGGAAAAGCGTGAAGAACGAATTCTAAATCAGAATGCTGAAGTAGGAAAAGCTAAGAGTCTTTTGAAAACTGAGCAGGAGTGGATGCGACGTATGCCTCAGGCGCGTGCTACAAAAGCTAAATCTAGAATAGATGCTTTTTACGAACTAAAGGAAAAGGCGAGTCAAGGGTATCGTGAGGATAAGATGGACCTGGATATTAAATCGGCTCGATTGGGTAAAAAAATATTGGAGTTCGATCATCTTTACAAGAGTTTCGGAGACCTGAAAATTTTAGATGATTTCTCATATAAATTCCAAAGAGGCGAGAAAATTGGTATCATTGGTAAGAATGGAACAGGTAAATCAACCTTCCTGAACATTATCACTCAAAATATTGAAGCTGACTCGGGAAATATCGAAATTGGAGAGACCGTTGTTTATGGCTACTACAAGCAAGATGGCATAAAGATCAACGAGAACCAGAAGATTATTGAAGTGATTAAAAAAATTGCCGAAAGCATTGATTTGGGTAATGGCAAGGTGATGTCGGCTTCACAGTTCCTGGAGTATTTCTTATTCCCAACCAAAACCCAATACAACCTGGTTTCGAAATTGAGTGGGGGAGAAAAGCGTCGTTTATACCTGATGACTGTCTTGATGAAAAACCCTAATTTTCTGATTCTGGATGAGCCGACCAATGATTTGGATATTATGACTCTGAATGTCTTGGAAGATTACCTGATGAGCTTCAAAGGCTGCCTGATTATTGTATCCCACGACCGTTATTTTATGGATAAGGTGGTTGAGCATATGTTTGTATTCGAGGGGCAAGGACAAATCAGAAATTTCCCTGGTAACTACACCATTTATCGCGAAACACAGGCTGAAGAAGAAAAGGAACTAAAGCAGATTGAGAAGCCTGTGAAAGTAAAGAAGGAGAAGCCAAAGCAGACCACCAAAACCAAGATGACTTTCAATGAAAAGCGTGAGTTTGAAAAGCTGGAAAAGGATATGGAAAGCTTAAATGAAGAAAAAGCTGAACTGGAAACTGCTATGAGTTCAGGAACTTTATCGAACGAGGATTTAATGTCCAAATCAGCCCGCATACAGGAAGTGATCGACCTGATTGACGAAAAAGAAATGCGCTGGTTGGAACTGAGTGAAATAGGAAATTAACGAACCACTATATCAAATATAAATACCGACTTCAGATGAGGTCGGTATTTTTTTGTTTAATATCTAAAACAACACCTCTTTTGAAATAAGCCCTTCTTTTAATAGTTCACGTATAACGATTTCTGTCATATCGCTTTTAAATTGAAATTCGTAACGAATATCCATAACATAGGCTTTTATTCTCATTTTAAGATAGGAGCGTCTTTCTTTAACCTCGTTAAAAAACAAAACAGTAATGGGTTTGTTCAGGTAAACATATCGGGAAACTTGAGCACTTTCGGTCGCAATTTGTCTTACTTTGAAGGTGTCAATATCAATAGGTAGATAAATTTCTGCAACCACTTGGCAATTGAGTTCGCCAGAGTTGGCATTTGATACGGATGAATTAACCAGTTCAGCATTGGGTACGGATACAACAGAATCGTCAGCGGTGACTAATCGTGTGACCCTTAATCCAATCTCAATAACTTCACCGTAATATTTTCCACTATCAATTTTATCTCCAACCTTAAAAGGTCTGTCGAGTATCAAAGCCATACCTCCAAACACATTTTTGAGTAAATCCTGTGCAGCTAAGCCAACTGCAATACCTACCGAAGCGGTAAAGGCGATAACCGTTTCGAAGGGTGGGTCGTAAATGCCTTTTATAATGGCAAAAATAATGATGGACCAAAATACAATCCTGAAAACAGGAATAATACCTTTTATCGTGATACGAAACCTGGCACTACGTTCAGATAAGATATCGAGAATCTTAATGACTAATTGGATAAAATAATAACCAAAGAATAAAAGAACGATAGTCCAGAAAATTTTTGATAGGGAAATAACTTCCAGAACATCTTTGGGTTTATCAGGTACTGTGTTTTCAATATTTGTGAATAGTTTTTTTGCACTAAAAAGCGTTGTGTCACTTTTAAGAGAATCGAGTTCCTTTTTTATAATATCTGTTTGATTGGACTCAATTGTGTTAATTGACGAATCAATATTTTCTTTACTTATTATAGGTTTGTTGATCTCGATTAATGTATCGGATTTTTTATATTCGAGTTTAAATTTGTTTGCTGCAGAATCACTCTGACTTACTGAAACTTTGGCTTGATTTGTATCTTGAGCCAAAGATATTTGCACATTTATGAAGCCTATCAGCAGGTATATAAGGAGTGTGGTGAGATGTTTCATCATGATACAATTAATTGATAAAATTGTGAGACTTTAATAAGCTAACGACCTGTCTGAATATGATGGGATTGATATTGAATTTCTCTTTGGGTCGAATTAGTAATCCTTTTTCGAGCATTGGGATTAATATGTTACGGCACATACTTTCTGGAATGTTTAAGGCCAAAGCATAATCTTCTAGTTCAAGGCCATCGTGTATGAGTATGGTATGCATGGCAAACAAATGTTCTCCGGGAAGATCTTTAACAAACGAAACATCAACCTCTCTAAGAGAACTAATGTTTATGGTATCATCGCTTACCGAGCATGTTGAACGAAGCCAGTAGAGTTGTGCTAAACTAACATTCCCATTTGACATCTGATTGAGTTCAATGAAAAATTGTTTCCTTAGAAACACTTGTTTTTCATCCTCATTCATTTTTTGAAAGGATTTGGAGTTTTTACTTTCTCTTGATGGTTCAAATATGATTTTATAGCCACTAAGGTTATTACGTTTAAAAATGACTTCATCCAAAGTTTCTCCATCAAATTTTTGTAGATGTACCTCCCTAATGAAATGTGCAGACACACCGACTGTCTTTTTTAGATATTCCCAGGAATGAATGGTATAAGTCCCAATCCAGAAAACTTTCTTTGATGTTCTTGACATGAGCTCGAAAAGCATTTTTTGGAATTCGAAACCATTGACCTTTTTTATGAAAAAGTGCTGGAGGCTTTCCAAAATGAGAATCAAATTATTGGATCTGTTATTTAGGAACTCTATGATTTCTTCGTTTGATTCAAATTTTTCTTCTTGAAGTATTTCAGCAAAAAAAGCCAGGTAAGCTTCTTTATTATAGATTTTTCTGTCTGTAGATTGATGGATAACAGGAATATCAGTTTCAATTTTATTCAGGAAAATCTTTATTAAAGAGGTTGCTCCATTTCCTTTTTCGGAAATTAGAGCCGTTGTGACAAAGCGATCTTTATTCCAATCCAAAAAAGCTTTTTCTAAGCTTTCTAATTCGGTTTGACGACTCACAAAAAAACGATCTTCATCGGTGGGTGTCAATTGGTAAAGGCGTTGATATACGAAGGGCAGTTTTTTTAGTGCTAGCTCTGTTTGACGAATAAATTCAGGTAACTCGTGTGAGATTTGAATCTTTTCTACACTAACTCCCAGATATTTTTTTATTTCGGCAATATAACCCGTCGTACCAGTAATGTGCTTCTTTAAAAAGGCGATGGTTTTTGGAATGATGTTTAAAATCCAGGAAATTGCGTCTTTTCGTAACTTTTTTGATCGTTCAATAGCCTTTATTTTAACGATCTGTAAATTCAACTCAAGGATCGTATCAATATTTTTGAGTTTTTGAATTTCAGTATTGAATGTTGTAATGGTTTGATGAAGCTTTTCCTGAGGTTCTTTTTTGATCTCATCCATAAGCTCTGTTGCTTCATCTAAATGGATTAAAGCTCGACTTAAACCTTCTTCTGCAACTTGAACCGTTGATTTTAGGGCTCCTTTCTTCTTTTGTAACATGATTTGAGCTGACTCGAGACTAAAATCACTAACAGTTCCCAAAGCAAGAAGTTTGAATCTTGCTTTTTTCATATTGTCATCAATAAATAGTTTAATCTCTTTAATGGACGCTTCAAAATGGGGAAGAGCTTCAAAGTTTAAAAGTTCCTTGGGTGATAGCCAATTGATCTCTGAGCTTCGAATACCTCGCTCATAATTTTTACTTTTTATGAAACTGCGCTTATCTGAAACATTATTAATGAGCTTGATTGTTCTGGCATTGAATTTTTCTAGATCTTGATTGATGCTGCCTGATAATTTTTTAATTGTTTTAGCCAGTATTTTATCAATAAATTCATTCTTGATATTGGTCCTTTCTTCATTCAAGGCTAGAGTCAGATCCTTAGCAGTAGTAGCATTTTCTCTAATTCGTTTGCTTGAAGAAGTGATGAATTGGTGCAATTGCTCAATATTTAGACTTAGATGCTCATCAATAAACTTGCTTATTTTGGAATGTAGATTTGTGTAGTCATCCAGAACAGTAAAATAAAGCTGTGCAATCTCAAGATCTAAGGACCAATCATCGATTAGTGTTGTATGGGTATTATTCCATTTCTGATTTTCCAAATCAATAGCGGTGAAGACTTGGTTTTGTTCCGACTTGACTTCATTTGCATGAAACTTTTTTCGGGATAATTCTGGTGAGTCCACACAAAGTAAGGCTTGATCAAGCATTTCAAAATGATCAGAGTTTGCCAGTGCAATCGCAGCTTTTAGTTTGTTGCTTAAATCAGTAAGGCGTTGCTCTTGTTTATCGATGACTTCCTTAATTAATTTAGTGTCTGAATTCAACAGAATTTGATCGCTATGATTCTCTAATAATTGATTTTGAACTTTAGTTTCAAAATCTTTATCAAATTGCCATATGTCTAGTAAAACCAGACTTTTTACTTGCATAATTTCGTGGAAGCTATTTGCCAGACTTTTGGGAAGTTGAATACCAAAATAGTGGTACACCATATTTTTATATGGAATTTTACGACGTTGGAAAGTGTCTAGTTCCAGAAGATTAAGTTTAAATATTCTACGGAAGATATTGAAGAGTTTTCTTCTTCGAACTTTTAATCTGAATTTGGTGTTTATGCTCAATTTTTTGAATAAAAGGGACAATCTATCCTTTTTATTGAAGGCGTATGGTGTGAATTTTTCCTTTCGGATTAAAGTTTTTTTTAAATCTAAAGCGTTGATTTTGGATAAGTAAGCCTGAGATATCTTTCTAAAATCATGATCAAGAATGTCTTCCTGGTTTTTTATTAATAGCTTAAGTGTGGATTGTTTGAATTCACTTAAGCTGGTAAAATTACTTTTATCCTCAGGTTTTGACTGATGTAGTGATCCGTAATATTCTGTGTAGGATTTTAAAATATCATGGAGTTCGCTAATGTATACATTAAAGTTTTGAAACAATTCTTCTTGAGATAATGTGCTAAAATCATCCCATAACTGTTTTATTTCAACATTGCTGAAATCTTTCTCAACTTTCATATTTAGTAGCTTTTATACTAAAATACGTCTTTTTTATGATGAGTGAGAAATAATTTATGTTAGAATTCGATTCTTTTTAAATGGAAAGGGGAAAATGAAAAGAACTTGGATACAAGCCCCAAGTTCTTTTTATGCTGATTGTTATATGAATTTGTTAACTCAATAGTTGACTGAATGATTAGTTTAATCTACAGGGATAATTTAGTTTTTCAATACCTTCTGAAGGGAATCAATAGTTACCTGCTGTCCTTCAATTTTTGTCTTCTGATCCTCAATAATCTTATTGTCATTACTCTTAGTCATTAAAAGCATGCCAATAAATAGAACCAAAAGAAGGTTAAGCACCAAGCTGATTGTTTTTAAGCTAACTGCGGGTTTAATTTTTGGTTCTGGCTGCATGTAAGTTGCCATGAAAGCTGTATAGGATCCAAATACATTAATAATATCACGCCCTTCAGGAGTTAGGACAAGAAAACCTAAGCCCTGATCTTCGGCCCATTCGTTCGTTAAAAACTCCTCGATAATCGATTCGTATATCGGACTGTCATCATCTATTTGTAAATGTTCCATTCCCCAACAAGCGATATCTAGGGATTCGTTTTCGGGCTGAGCGTAAAGCGCATCAAAAATATAATTAATGATTTCTGTTCTTTCCATAGGTGTAATCGTATCTAAATTTGATTCAAAGATAAGCTTAAAATAAAAATAGTACCGATTCGTATTTGAAATAATCCCTATCTGCGTACTCCGAAGTTTCGGAGTGATATTGATTGTCAGATATCTATCGGTATTATATCGAATGAAATTGAATTTTTGTGATATAAGAAAGCCACATCCTTAGAGGTTGTGGCTTTCTGATTTGAACTAAAATCGAATTTCTATCCGAACTTATTATTTGATTAAGTTGATACTACGTTTCACGAACTTAGCCAACTCTTCTCCTTTAAGCATGTTGTTTGCAAGTAGTGCAAGGTCGATCAGCTGTTTTACCACCTGATTATCCTTACCAAAGCCAGATAATAAGGCTTCGCGCTCAGCATTAATTACAGAAACCTGATTCTGAACCTCCGTCATTTTGTCTTTTTCTTCCTGAGGAACTTCGTCTTCTTTCTTGTCCTTTTTAAGGGCTTCAAGCGCTTCTCTTTCGGCAATTACCGGCTCCAGCTTAGCTTTTACCTCAGCAATTTTCTCGCTTAGGTCAGCATCTTTGCTTTCAATAATTTTTTCGATAAGTGCGTGATCTGTATTCACTACCAGGTTGTATGAGTCCGGCATTTCACCATACATGGCCATACCAGGATTCATGGCAGCCATATCTTTCATACGACGCATAAACTCAGCCTGAGTAATCATCAATGGCTGTGCTTCGGCACCTAATGATTCGAAAGCAACAATGTAGTTTACTTTTTCGCTAGGCAATTGTGAGTTGAATACAGGAATCAAATCGTTTTTCTGCTCTTCAGTCAGGTTCGAAGCTTTAACTTCGTCTTTCTGAATCAACTTATCAACAACATCAGAGTCAACACGTACATACTTAGTTGTTGTAGTCTTCTGCTCCAGGGTGTTAATCAAGTGGTTATCCAACTGGCTATCCATCAATAGAACATCGTAACCTTTAGCTTTTGCCAAATCGATGTAAGTGTATTGCTCTTCAGCATTGGTCGAGTAAAGGCAAATCATATTGCCGTCCTTGTCAGTCTGATTTTCCTTAACGATTGTTTCGTATTCTTCAGTTGTGAAGTACTTCCCATCGGTGTTCTTAAGCAACATGAATTTCTTAGCACGATCGTAGAATTTCTCTTCGCTAAGCATACCATATTGAACGAAAATTCTTAAATCATCCCACTTGGCTTCAAAATCTTCACGGTCTTTCTTAAAGATATCGAATAAGCTATCAGCTACTTTTTTAGTGATGTGATTCGAGATCTTTTTCACGTTACTATCACTTTGCAGGTACGAACGTGACACATTCAAAGGAATATCCGGAGAATCGATAACACCATGCAATAGGGTTAGGAATTCAGGAACGATACCTTCAACCGAATCGGTAACAAATACCTGGTTGCAGTACAATTGAATCTTGTTTTTCTGAATTTCAACCGAGTTTTTAATTTTAGGGAAATAAAGAATACCAGTCAAATTGAATGGGTAGTCAACATTCAGGTGAATGTGGAACAATGGCTCTTCACCCATTGGGTAAAGCTGACGGTAAAAGTCCTTGTAGTTTTCCTCTGTTAAATCAGCTGGCTTTTTAGTCCATGCTGGTTTGGTGTCGTTTATGATATTCGCTTCTTCAGTCTCAACTTCTTTGCCTTCTTTCCACTCTTTCTTGTTTCCAAAAGTGATTTCTACTGGCAAGAATTTACAGTACTTGTCCAAAAGCTGCTGAATACGGCCTTCTTCTAAAAATTCTTTTTCATCTTCCGAGATATGCATCACGATATCAGTACCACGATCCGTCTTATCAGCCGCTTCAAGTGTGTACTCAGGATTTCCTTCACAGCTCCACTTCACTGCTTCAGCACCTTCTTTGTGCGAAAGGGAAATGATATCAACCTTATCAGATACCATGAAAGAAGAATAGAAACCTAAACCAAAATGACCAATAATGGCATTGGCTTGATCCTTATATTTATCCATAAACTCCTCAGCACCTGAAAAAGCAATCTGATTGATGTACTTTTCAACTTCTTCCTTCGTTAAACCAATACCACGATCCGAAATGGTTAAAGTCTTCGCTTCTTTGTCAATTTTTACAGCAACTTTAAGTTCACCCAACTCACCTTTAAACTCACCTGTTGAAGCTAGAGTCTTTAGTTTTTGAGTTGCATCAATTGCGTTCGAAACGATTTCACGTAAAAAGATATCGTGATCTGAGTATAAGAATTTCTTAATGATCGGGAACAGATCCTGACTGGTAACACCAATTTTTCCTGTTGACATATTTTTAAATTTTGATTGTTATTAAAATTTACGTTTGAGCATTGATCAAAGCCTGTGCCACGACTATGAGGCTGACAAAACGACATAAAAACAGAAATGTTTGCAGAATATAGTGAAGGCAGGAATGACAAAAATGAAATTTGAGTTATAAATATGAAGCTTCCTAAGTTTTGGATAGCGCTGATCGATGAGATTATCCCATTTAACATTGTATAGACTTAAGTTTTTATTGTAGTTTTAAGCTTCATTATGAAAAAAAGAAAACCCCATGGAGACAAATAGCGTCATAACAATAAAGAACTTACACAAATCCTATCGAAATGGAGGCGTGATTAAGGAGGTGCTAAAAGGCATCGATCTGGAAATAAAATCAGGACAAATTATCGGTTATATAGGCCCCAACGGTGCTGGGAAATCAACCACAGTAAAAATTCTTTGTGGGATACTTACCGATTTCGAAGGTGATATTAGTGTTCTGGGAATGGATTTACGACAACAGGCCATCGATATTAAAAAACGCATCGGGTATATTCCTGAAAATGCAGCTTTATACGACACGCTTACTCCAAGTGAATATCTGCAATTTGTTGGCGAACTGCATGGGATGGATGAGGCCGATATTCAGGTTAAAACAGCACGTTTGTTGGATTTGTTCGAAATGAAATCTCATGCCAATGAACGCATGAACAGCTTTTCGAAGGGAATGAAACAAAAGATTCTCATCATTTCGGGACTGATTCATAACCCCGAAATCATTTTTATGGATGAACCCCTTTCTGGATTGGATGCCAATGCGGTGATTATCGTAAAAAGGGTCTTGCAGCAATTGGCTCGCGAGGGGAAAACCATTTTCTACAGTTCTCATATTATGGATGTGGTTGAGAAAATATCGGACCGAATTATTCTGATTGATAATGGTGTGGTGTTGGCCGATGGGAGTTACGAGGAACTGAATCGCGAATCGGAAAATGAATCTCTAGAGAATTTATTTACCAAACTGACCGGTAATTCAAGACATAGCGAGACAGCAAACGAGATTATTAATGTATTTGAGAACTAAATTATGGTCGGTTTTATAATAAAAATAGTCAGCCTTTTCAGGGGGATATTTAGCTTGATGGGCGTGGATCATCAGCAGTTGGCAAGCATATTGAGAGTGAAACTCACTATGGATAACCGTCGGGGCTTTTCGACTTCCAGGAAAAAGAAAGATTCGAATAATCAATTGTTATTACAGACTGTTATTTATGCAGTATTGGGTGTTTTTATCGGAACAGTAATCAGCTCAGTAAGTCATACCTTTACGGCATATACATTCGTTTTTTCCATGATTATGGCAATGATCGCCATGATGATGATCTCGGAATTTTCGCTTGTTTTGATAGATACACGGGATAATGCCATTCTTTTAGCCCGTCCAATCAACAACAGGACTTTGACGGTTGCTAAAATTATGCATATTGCTATTTATCTTTTGCAACTAAGTTTATCTCTATCATTGGCATCAGCTGTTTTTACCATTTTTGCTTATGGTTTTGCAGCTGCACTGCTTTTTTTGTTATTGATTTTTCTTTCTACCCTGTTCACTCTTTTTTTAACATGCCTATTCTATCTGGGACTCATGCGTGTGGTCAATGGCGAGAAATTGAAAGATATTCTGGTTTATTTTCAGGTTGGAATGGCAATTCTATTTATGGGTGCCTATCAACTTCTGCCGCGCCTGATTGAAATGGGCGATCTTTACAACTCACAGATAGCTGTGGAATGGTGGACTTATTTGATTCCTCCTGCATGGTTTGCAGGATCTATTTCCAGTTTAACGACTTCGGTCTTTAGTCTTGGCAACCTCTTGTTTTTTGCCTTGGCCTTATGTGCACCTGTTTTGGGACTTTGGGTCATCGTCAAATATCTGTCACCAAAGTTTAACAAGCGCCTGAGCCAACTGGAAGTTACAGGCTCAAAACCAGTGAAAAGAAAGGTGCAAAAAGATCGGCTTGTTCGCTATTCAGAAAAAATAGGACAGTTATTAACGCGTAATCCTGTTGAAAGAACGGCTTTTAAGATGATCTGGAAAATGAGTGGGAGAGATCGCAAGTTCAAGCAAACGGTATTTCCGGCTTTTGGTTATGTGTTTGTCATGATCGCCGTTACGACTCTAAGCAAAATGGGTGATGAAAATGCTGATAAATTGGAAAGCTTGCTGGCATCGAAACGCTATTTATTCTTCCTGTACTTGAATATTATTGCGGCTTTTGCTGCATGTACCAACATCATTTACAGTGATGAACCTAAATCTAGTTGGTTTTACAGAGCCTTGCCAGTATCGCGACCAGGAGACATTATTGCGGGTTCGATCAAAGCCTTGCTGACCAAATATTTTATGCCGTTACACCTTTTTATTGGTGGATTGATCACCTATTTCTGGTCTTATAAAGTTTTGCCGGATGTTCTCTATTCTTTGGTTTCCATCATGGTTATTGCTATAATTATCACGGCTAGTCAAAGTAAAGCCCTGCCATTTTCAAAGGAGAAGTTGTCGCAGGATTCTGGATCAACTTTAATTAAGGGTTTCTTAATTATGTTTTCAGCTGGTCTTTTGGGATTATTGCATTGGGGCTTGAGCTTTTTGCAGTATGGTGTATTAATTGCCCTTCCTTTCATGCTTGGTCTACAGTATTTGAGTTTCCGATATATCAGGAAAATTAAATGGAATCAGATTGAACATTAAATTTTTTGCCAGCTTTTATTACCTTTGAATTTGTTAAAATTAAATACTAACATCTATTGAGCTTAATGATTCATACCGATTTTCAAATATCGATCGGCATTCTACCGCTTTATTTTAAAATGGTATAAAATACTTGTCAACTCAAATAAAAAAATAAACAATGAGCGTACTTAACGGATTAGAACCTAAAGTCATTTGGGAACATTTCGAGGACATTTGTCAGGTTCCTCGTCCATCAAAGAGAGAAGATAAAATTATTGAATTCCTAATGGATTTTGGGAAGAAACACAATCTTGAAACCAAGCGCGACGAGATTGGTAATGTTCTAATCAAAAAGCCTGCGACTCCTGGTAAAGAGAATTTGAAAACTGTTGTTCTGCAGTCGCATATGGACATGGTTTGTGAGAAAAACAGCGAAACTCAACACGATTTCGATAAGGATCCTATTGTACCCTGGATCGATGGGGAATGGGTGAAAGCAAAAGGTACCACTTTGGGAGCTGATGATGGTATTGGTATGGCTGCTGAAATGGCTTTACTGACATCTATTGATATTGAGCATGGTCCTATCGAGTGTCTGTTTACAGTTGATGAGGAAACAGGTTTATCAGGTGCTTTTGCTTTACAGCCTGGATTTGTGAGTGGCGACATTTTATTGAATCTTGATTCTGAAGACGAAGGTGAGATTTTCCTTGGATGTGCAGGTGGTATCGATACTTTGGCGACCCTATCATACACGAAAGAAGACGTGCCAGCGGGTTATTTTGCTGTTCGTTTGGATATTAAAGGTTTACAAGGTGGTCACTCAGGTGACGAAATCAACAAGAACCGTGGGAACTCAAATAAGATATTGAACCGTTTCTTGTGGGAAATCAACAAGAAATACGATGTTCGCTTAGCCGATTTTAATGGTGGAAACCTGCGTAATGCTATTCCTCGCGAAGCTTATGCTGTTATCGCTATTCCTTCTCAGTATAAAGAACAAATCCGTATCGATTTGAATCTTTATGCCGCCGAAATGGAAAATGTTTGGGCGATTTCTGAGCCAAAACTAAAAATCACTTTAGAGTCAACTGATCTTCCTGCTTTTGTTTGTGACAAGAAGACTTCAAACAACTTGTTTGATGCGCTTTATGCTTGTCCACATGGCGTGTTTACCATGAGCTCGCGTATGCCGGGTATGGTTGAGACTTCAAACAATATGGCTTCAGTTAAGTTTATCGAAGGAGATAAAATTTTCATCACCACTTCACAGCGTAGCGATGTGGATAGCGAAAAATACAATATTGCACAGAATGTAGGTGTTGCCTTTACCATGGCAGGAGCTACAATCGAGCATACCGATGGTTACCCGGGTTGGGCGCCTAATCCAAGCTCTGAAATTTTGAAAGTAGCTGTTGCTTCATATGAGCGTTTGTTCAATGTTGAGCCAATTGCACGTTCTATTCACGCTGGTTTGGAGTGTGGTTTGTTTCTAGAGAAATACCCAAATATGGATATGATTTCTTTCGGACCAACTCTACGCGATGTTCACTCTCCTGATGAGAGAATCAATATCGAAACTGTAGATAAGTTTTGGAAGCATTTACTGGATATTCTTGTGAATGTACCTTCAAACTAGTCCCATACTCCCGAATTATATCGGGTTGAAATAAAAGAAAAAGCGATTCCATAAGGAATCGCTTTTTCTTTTGTAATATAATTTTTATGGGAGGAATTACATACCACGAAGTGGTTAAATTTGAATAACCGCACTTGAAAAGTGTGGTGTGCAATCTTGTTTATTTCATCCCTGACAGGGGTGAACTTATTTCACATAGGGCTACGCCCCATGCTGAAATGAGCTGGCCTTTCAGGCCGTAATTGAGTTGAATATTTATTGGCTGAATGCCATATTTATTTCAGCCCGTGGCAAAGCCTCGGGTAGTGAGACATAACTCATAACTCGCCCTGTAAGGGCAGCTCAAATCTATCAAAGTAATGATTAGCCTATTCTGTCATATTCCGCCCTTGTGGAATAGCTTATGTTGTTGATAGATTGTCCGGCTCAAGGACAAGGCATAATTCACTAGGAAATGGTAAAAGTAGATATATTCCGTCGCATGAAGGTTCAGATCTCTAATTAACGTCTGTACATGCGACGGATTAATATGACGTCATCTTCCCGGGGCTACAGTCGCTATCGCTCCTTTACCCCGGGCTATTACAGGTGAGCCCTACGGGATCATTTCTTAGTTTAATTTGTATATCCTGCCAATAGGCATCGGCAACGGAGCTGGGGGCCCATAGGTGAAGAAGGCGTAAAGAACAGAATGCTGTTTGAGTGAAGTATGAACGAGTTCATTCTGTTTAGACTTCAAGCCGTGATGGGTCAGTGAGTGCCGCAGCCATGAATTTTTGGTACTTTTCTTTCAAGAAAAAAGTACAAGCCCGTCCGGCTCAAGGACAAAGCTTAAATGTATGCAGCAAAGACTAAAATTTATACTAAAAGGTATAGATATCACCAACTACAAATCATGTGGGAATAAAAATATAAACGACCTAAACGCCTATATTTTCACACCATTATTGTGTAGAATTGTTTTAACCTCACTTCCAAGTTCAGAGTAGATCAAACTCACCTGTGCATTAACCTTATCGTTATCGATATCCAGAAGTCCCAGGATAACATATGCCGAACGTGCATCGTTTAAATCCTCTTTAATCAATTCCAATAGAATTTTCGCACCGGAAATGGCTTCCTTATTCGAAATCACAGAAAGATTGACGAAGAACTGACTGGCTGTGCGAATGATATTGGCATCTTCTTCCACCTGAATAAAAGGGAATAAAGCCATGATTGCTTTCGAGTACTTCTTTCGGATGTTAGCACTCAAGGCTGTCATCATTTTGGTACGTTCTGTAGCTGAAGTGTTGGCCATGAGGAACTCATACATTTCGAAAACGGTGAGTATCATGTTTTTATTCTGAGATTGCCCGTAAAGCAAGAAGGTTCTGAAACACATTACCTGTAATTCAGACTTGTTTAAATCATTCCACTTTTCTTTTTGAAGAGCTATTTGATCGAGGTAGCTATAGTCTTGTATTTGTTCTGACATATTGAATAAATTATAATATGGCACAAAGATATAAAAAGCCTTGACAGCCTATTTAAATAATAAACCCAATCCTCATTAAAATCTGTTTAAAGTCGATTAATCTGTTTTATGATTGGAGGATTCTAATTTGATCTGAATAACGAGTATGGATGTTTGAAAGATGAGTTGATGGCTTGTGATTTTTTTTATGATGAATCAAAAAAATAGTTGTAAATTCAATAGGTGATCATAAAAGAAGTGTCTGTTTAGTGGGATGAAAGAGATTGATAGATCGATTGTGCTGGAAAGGAACTTGTGCTGAGTGGTAATTAGAAGCCTGAACAGGTTTTAAAGCTTAAGAGTTAAATTAATGGATAAGTATATTACTAACTTTTAAAAGCAAACAAAATGGCAACAATGTTGACCGACAGAATGTCAAGCGAATTACATTTGTCTTATTCCAAAAGACATGTGCGTTTAAGCAAACAAACCAAAGGGGCGGAAGCACTGGCTCAGGCCATGCTGGCACCAATGGCTGCACTAAGCGGAAAGCAACAAAATACAAAAAACAGTAAAGAGGCCCGAAGCGAGGCCTACGATGATGTGGTTTTATTTGACGCCGCTTTGGATGATGTCATTCGCAACCTATCGGACAGTGTTAAACAATACGATTGTAACCATCCCGGCCGATCAATCTACACCTCTCTTTTTCCTGATAATAAAACAACAACTATAACAGGGGCGCCAATAAGCAAAGAGCCCAACCTGGCAGATCAGCTCATTCAGCGTCTTAAAGGATTAGGTGAAGAACACAGCTTGTCTGCTTTTGTTGAACCTCTGGCTTTAGCTATTTCCAATTCAAGATCGGCAATCAGTGCTTATCAAACGGCTCTCACCAATGAAAAAGTAGCTGAAGCAGAAGAAAATATAGCTCAGGCAGATTTAAGAAAGCAGTACGAGTTTAATTATTTCGATGCTGCCAAACTTTTTGGTAAATCCTATGCGAATCGTCTGTTCCCTAAGATCGGAAATCGTAAGAAAAAGGAGCAGGATGAAATGACTCCGGCAGAATAGAGTCTGAAATATTTCTGTAGTTCGTTGCTGGGGCTATAAAAGCGCCTTGCAGGTTTGCAGTAATCAACTGTTAAGACAAGAAAAGTCCCTTACCGTTTCCGGGTAGGGGACTTTTTATGTCTGGTATGTTCATTCCCGCATATAGGCCCTTATGTTTTAATGATTCAAAAGGCGATGAGCACAAAGCTGCAGTGTGCTTTTATAGCCCATAGAGTTCATTCCCGTAAAAGGGTAATGGATTTTCGGGGGATGAAAAGCTGATTCCCCTGAAGCTGTTGACCGGTTTTGAGTCTGGGGCAGCCATGTACAGAGTTATGATTTCAAAAAAATGAACACCTCTGGCAATTCACTCAAATCCCCATCGATAAACCCGAGATCAGACGCAGCAGAGTCTAGATTACAAGCAGGTCTTTGTGAAAAAAAGGTTTAGATGGAATAACAGGACGCTCCTAAAGGAGCTGAAATACACAATTTATAAATCAATTTCTATAAACAGCTTGCCTCTACGAGGCTCCAGGTAGTCGTTAAATAACTTATAAGAAGTATGAATCAGCTCTTTAGGAGCTAAAAAGCTTTTGAGAAAAGGTTTAGATGGTTTAACAGGATGCTCACAAAGGAGTTGAAATACACAAATTATCACTCAATTTCTATAAACAGCTTGCCTCTACGAGGCTTCTGGTAGTCCTTAAATAATTTGTCAGGAATTTGAATCAGCTCCGTAGGAGCAAAACTCCTTATCTGAGAATGTTTAAAGAGATAATTAGGACGCTCCTAGTGGAGCTAAACAATGATGGTAACTCGAATTCTACAAACAGTTTACCTCTCCGAGGCAAAAGGTTGTACTTAGTATATGCCTCTAAGGAGCCTGGTTCGAGTAAAAGATGATTTGTTCAGTGGGGACATGTTGAATAAGAGCCGGGATCAGCTCCTTAGGAGCTAAACTGTTTGTAGAAAATAATCAGATTTAAATAAAGCTCCATAGGAGCGACCTGAAAATTATGGCTAATAGATAGTCATTTAAGCCCTGGTCTATCCCATATTGCCTTCAACGATTTTATCAAGTAATGAGGGGAGAAGTCTAACAGCTCTTATCATTTGAATAGAACTATTGGTTTTGGAGTTCTATTGTCTGGTGCAAAAGTTTTGAGAGCTTGTTCTGTAAAGAATACGCTCAAAAGCTTCCATAGTCCATTTGAGCTTAAGTTTTGAAAATCAGATTAAGATCAAATTCCGTGAAATTTAAATTAGATCTAAAGACTTTATTGCTTTGTGTTCCTTGTTTAAGTGTCAGAATCACAATTGTATGCCGATGCGGACTGATGAACTTACCCCCCTTAAACGATCAATTATTACTCCTTCTGAATTGTCTGTACCCCCCTCATGTGAGAAAGACTGTTTTCCATTAAACACGATGTTTTTAGCAAATTGCCATATGTTTCAATTCTAGTTTTTTTTAAGAGGAAAAAGACGTGTTAGTGAAAAAGCGCCATTGGCTTGCTCTGTTTTAGGTGTGAAAATAAGATGGTGATCAAATGGTGATGTGAAAAGAGTGCATTTGGCTAGCTATTCTTTTCACATCCTTTTTTGAATGTGGTAATAATTAGAGATTTTGAATGATGAATATATTAAACTCAAAGAAGAGTGTTTTGTTTGCTTCCCTTTTATTGGGGGTGGGGACTGTTGCCACTGAGGCTGCTAAAAAGAAGACGGAAAACCAGCAGAGGCCTAATATTATACATATTTTGGCTGATGACCTGGGGTACGATGACTTAAGTTGTTTTGGATCAAAAGATATATTAACCCCAAACATAGATAAATTGGCTCGTGAGGGCTGTCGATTTACAAATTTTATGGCCCCGCATGCTACCTGTACACCATCTCGTGCAGCCTTGTTAACCGGTAGGTATGCACCACGCATGAATGGCGGAAAAGGAATGGATGTGCTGTGGCCCATGACCAAAACAGGTTTGGATCCCAAACAGGAAGTGAGTCTAGCCATTCCACTAAAGAAGGTTGGCTATGCAACGGCTATCATCGGCAAATGGCATTTGGGCCATCAAAAGAAGTTTATGCCCTTATCGCATGGTTTTGATCGTTTTGTGGGTATTCCTTATCCCAACGATCACGGTCCGGAACGTCTGGGAAATACTGGTTCTAAAAATCTGGAAAAAATCCCGCTAATCTTTGGAGATTCTATTGTACAGCGATGTGATAATAATGACCTGTCTGAGTTACCAGCTTTGTTTACCCGTGAGGCTTGTCAGTTCATAAAGAACTGTACCGATCAGGACAAACCATTCTTTTTGCAATTGTCGAATATTGAGACGCATACGCCCTGGTTTGTTCCAAAAGGTTTTGAGGGCAGAAGTCCCATTGGTGCTTATGGTGATGCGGTGATGTATCTGGATCATACTGTCGGCATTGTTATGGATTATCTTAAGAAATTAAAAATTGATAAAAATACGCTCGTTGTCTTTTCTTCCGACAATGGCCCTTTGGTACATCGCTATCCTGAATTGGAGGCCTGTTACGGGAAGTATGCCCGTGTGGATGAAGACCGCCAGCATCAATTGCATGAGGGTAAATATCAGATTAGATATGAAGGCGGGCCAAGAGTTGCCTGTATCATGCGCTGGCCCGGCAAAATAACCGGGGAAACTTCGAGTGATGAACTCATTGCAGGCTTTGACTTTTTTACTACTTTTCTGAATATAGCCGGGGCTGATATACCTAAGGACAGGATTATCGATGGGAAGGATATTCTCCCGCTTATGATGGGAGAGGTAAATGTACATTCACCGCATAAGGTGTTTTATGGCTACACAGGTACCGGAATGCTTCAAAGTATCAGAAAAGGCAACTGGAAGTTAGCTGTTCCCATCAGGGGGCATTGGGCCACGAAGGATTTGAATAAACCCATGTTGTTTGATTTAAATAAAGATCTGGCTGAGCAGCATAATGTGGCTGCAAAATATTCGGATATTGTGAAGGAAATGATGAGTCTGGCACCAAAAGCCAACAGAGCGATAAAAGAACACCAAGCCATGCCGGTTAAATAATTAGATACAGGATTTGTTATGAGTCTATTAAGAAGAAATGCTTTGACAGGAATCGGCCTAAGTGCCGCCTTATCTTTTTCAGCTTGTTCGACCAAAGCGTCAACAAAGATAGAAGAGACCCACCAGGCAAGTCCAAATTTTGTCTTCATTTTGGTGGATGACTTGGGCTGGGCTGATTTGGGATGTTATGGATCCAAATTCTACGAAACACCAAACCTGGATCAATTGGCAAAGCAGGGGGTTCGCTTTACCAATGCTTATGCATCCTGTCCGGTTTGTTCACCCACCAGGGCCAGTATTTTGAGCGGAAAGTATCCGGCGCGCATGGATCTGACCGATTGGATACCTGGAAGGCAGGCAACACACCAGCCAACATCAGGACAAAAACTCCTCTGTCAGGATTTTGAGGAAGAAATGGGGCTGGAGGAATTCACCATTGCCGAAGCGCTTAAGGCCAATGATTACAAAACCTTTTTTGCCGGCAAGTGGCATATTGGAGAGGATTCAATTTATTGGCCCGAACATCAGGGGTTTGATATCAATAAAGGAGGTTGGAAGGCTGGTTCTCCTAAAGGGGGCTATTTCAGCCCCTATGTGAATCCACGTTTAGAAAGTGGTCCAGAAGGTGAGTATCTCACCGACCGTTTAACGGATGAATCCATTCAGTTTCTGAAAGACAATAAGGAGGACCCGTTTTTTCTTTATTTGTCCTACTATACCGTACACAATCCCTTGAATGCAAAACCGGATGTGATTGAAAAGTATAGAAAAAAAGCTCAACTCCTTGGTATCTCTCAGGAGGATCGTTTTGTGGATCGTTCGGAGTGGAAAAAGTCATTTGGTAAAGGCAAATTCAGGGAGAGATTGGTGCAGGATCATGCTGTTTATGCGGCCATGGTTGAGAGCATGGATGAAAATATTGGCAGACTGCTGCTGCAGATCAAAGCATTGGAGCTGGATGAGAATACCATCATCATTTTTACTTCGGATAATGGTGGTCTTTCAACATCGGAAGGCTCACCCACTTCCAATCTGCCATTGCGGGGAGGCAAAGGCTGGCTATACGAGGGTGGCATACGCGAACCCCTGGTCATGAAATGGCCGGGTGTTACCAAGCGTGGAAGCATCTGCGAAACCCCTGTGACCAGTACCGATTTTTATCCTACAATTCTGGATATGGCAGGCTTGAAAGCCCTGCCTCAACAACATAAGGATGGAGTGAGTTTGGTGCCCTTATTGCAAGCTCAGGATAGCTTAGAGCGAGAAGCTATTTTTTGGCATTATCCTCACTACAGCAATCAGGGAGGCAGACCAGGCGCTGCCATTCGCAGAGGAAAATATAAGCTCATCGAATTTTATGAGGACATGCATACTGAATTGTATGATCTCGATAGTGATAAGGGAGAAAGCACAAACCTCGCCGACGAGAAACCTGAAATTGTTAAGGATTTAAGATTTAAACTGAATCAATGGCGTGAGGAAGTTCATGCGAAGATGCCAAAACCGAATCCGGAATATCAGCCTTAAGTGTATTTCGAATGCTTTTTGACAGCATATTTTCGACACAAAGACAGGATGAGAATACATAGCTTGTGGTTTATTTAAGGTGAAGGTTTGTTTCTGGCAGAGGCTAAAGAAACAGGCCTTCATTTGTTTTGCCCCTGCTTATAATCTGATTTAAGCTAAACACAGGCAAAATGCCTTATTAAGACGAAGTAAAGGGGCATCTGATTTGGTTGAATGTAATTAAAAGTTTTAATTTGAGTTTTGCAAATTATTGTATTCATCTTCAGGGAGAATACAGGCTAATTAAAAGAACTATGAGAGCATTTCTTTTGCTATTATTTCTATTTCTGGCTGCACAGCTTCGTGCAGAAAATGAGGTGGTGAGTTATCTTACCGTAGAAGAGGGGTTGACACAGAATGAAATTACCGGAATTGTTCACGATTCCAAGGGATATATGTGGTTTGCAACACGAGGCGGTTTAAATCGTTACGATGGCTATGAGTTCGTTCAGTTTAAACCCAAATCAGACGATGTCAATAGTCTCTCCAATCCATCAATTGAATGTTTGTATGAGGATAGTAAGGGGCGTTTTTGGATTGGAACCAAGTCGGGAGGAGTTGATCTGTACAATCCCAGAACAGGACTTTTCAAGCATTTTCGAAATGATAGCAATTCCAAACAAAAGATTGGGGATAATCGGATTATATCAATCCATGAACAGAAAAATGGCAACATGTGGTTTGGTGGCTGGTCTGGCGGCTTAAGCATTTGGGATGAAGAAAAGGATTCCCTTCAGCATCATTTCCCCAATCTTAAAGTATCGGTGATTAAAGAAGATGAAATGGGGACTGTTTGGATAGGCACTAGCAATGGGGTTTACGCTTACAGTTCACAAACTAAGACGTTTACACGATCGAATATTAAAGGTGCCAGCAGATATGATGTGAATGATTTGGTGATTGATTCCAAAAGAAATATCCTGTGGATAACGGCTTGGAATAGAGGTTTGACGGGATTCGATCTGAAAACTGGAGAGGCTGCCAGCTATTTGCCGAAAAGTTCTACTGAGCTGCTCAGTCAGTTCAATAGCAATTCATATTCTATCCTTTTGGATTCAAAAGGGATGGTATATATGGGAACCTGGGGTGGGGGATTATATCGTTTTGATCCTGAAAAAGAACAGTTTTCAAAAGTTCGTATTAAACCCGGAAACCTAGGGGAGTTAAATACCGATTACGACATTATACTTAAAATTATTGAGGATAAAAGTGGAACCATTTGGATTGGTACCGATGGTGGTGGCGTTTGTCGAATGGGAAAGCAATTACCTTTTCAAAGCGTCTCGGTTCATAATGGTAATCAGACGGATATAAAGAATTTTCATGTGCTGACGCTCATCGAAGATAAAGACTCAAATCTATGGTTTGGGACTAAAGGTGGCGGTTTGTATTATTCAAAAGACCGCAGTCATTTTACCGAGATTAATCATTTAAGTCCAGATGCCATTGGACCCGATTTTAAGGTAGTGAAATGTATCTATGAATCGCCTGGTGGCACCAAATGGGTGGGGACAAATTACGGATTACATCAATTGGTTTTCCAAAAAGGGAAATACTACCTGAAGAATCAAATTGCTGCAGAGAAAAGTCAAATCAGAAAAGTTCTATCCCTGTTCGAAAAGGACAGCACATTATTTATTGGAACGCAACAGCAGGGCTTTTGGATGGGAAAACAGATCAACACCCCTGCTGAGAATTGGAAACAGTATGACCCTGAAAATGATTCCATTCTTCAAAACGAAAGAATTTCATTTATCCGGGCTGATAATCGGAATAGAATGTGGGTAGGTTCTTATAAGGGGATTTATTTCTTTGACAATAAGAAGGAAACCTTCTCTAACTTAACGTTCGCGCAAAATCAGAAACTGACCAGTGATATTATTTTGTCCTGGTGTCAACTAAACGACAGTACTTTTTTTGTTGGTACACCCAGTGGACTCAATCTTCTGACAGAAACGAAATCAGGAGTGTTTAGAATTGAGCATTTCTATCAGGAAGATGGTCTGCCCGATGATTATATCCATGCGCTGGTAACCGATGAGGAAAAGAAGCTTTGGATAAGTACCAACAGCGGGGTTGCTCGATTTAACCCGAAGAACAGGAGCTTTAATAATTACGATAAAAGTGATGGCTTGCAAGGGCGAAGTTTCTCTGAAGATTGTGTGTTTAAAAATTCGTCAGGTGAAATCTATTTTGGTGGCGCAAGCGGATTTAATTATTTCCAGCCCAATCAAATTCACGACAATCAGAACCTGCCTGAGCCGGCAATCATTAGCCTTAGAATGCACAACAAGAAGGTTGCCCCGGGAGAGGAACTACATGGGCGTGTGATACTTGAAGAGGATATCAGTTACACTCAAAATCTTGAACTAACGCATCGTGAAACGGAATTTACCCTTACTTTTTCGGCTTTAGGATATGATGCGCCTGAGCGAAATAATTATGCCTATCGCTTATTGAATTATGACGATCGCTGGAATTATTCCAGCACAAACAGATCGGTTACCTATAATCAATTGCGTGCCGGGAAATATGTCTTTGAGGTGAAAGCCTCTAACAATCACAGTGTTTGGAATGAAGAACCTGTGCGTTTACATATCAAGGTGATACCTGCCCCCTGGAGATCATGGTGGGCTTTAGTGATTTATATCCTGATTGCATTAGGACTGGTTGCCCTTATTCGTTGGGTAGCCGTTCAGCAGAGCCGAATGACGCACAAGCTTGAGTTGGAAAGAATAAAAGTGGATCAGGCACAGGAAGTAAATGAGATGAAACTACGGTTCTTTACCAATATCTCACACGAATTCAGAACGCCTTTGACTCTGATTTTAGCACCGGTTCAGGAATTGCTATCTGTGGAAAACATGCCTATTGCAGGCAAGAAAAAACTGCAGCTCATTGAGCAAAATTCCAAACGCTTATTACGCCTGGTTGGTCAGTTGCTTGATTTTAGAAAAGCAGAGACAGGCAAGATGACAATCAGTGTTTCCAAACAGGATGTGATCAAATTCCTGAAGCAGGAAGTTAAAGCCTTTCAGGGACTGGCCGAAAGCAATCAGGTTAAACTTTCTTTCCAGTCAGATGCCAGTCAGATGATGCTGTGGTTTGATAATGAAAAGTTGGGTATCGTGATGAATAATTTATTGTCCAACGCCTTTAAGCATGTCCCTCAGGATGGAGAAATTTCGGTAAAGCTAATCAAGCAGGATATGCATGCCAGAATTGAAGTCAGGGATAACGGCAAGGGCATTCCCCAAACTGAACTCAAGCGCATATTCGATAGATTTTATCAGGTTGACAGTGCATTAAGCCGATCGACAGGAGGGTCGGGGATCGGTTTGGCACTCACCAAACGAATTGTGGAACTTCATCAGGGAAGCATCAGTGTTGAGAGTACCCGAGATGTTGAAACCGTGTTTTCTATTGATCTCCTCTTGGGAAAAGAACATCTTTCTGAAGATCAAATTTCTCAGGATGTTATATTCGAAGAGCCGGCTGAGGACTTTGTCAGATCAGCGCAGAACACTCAAACTGTCAAGCGAGAGATTAAAAAGGCAAAAGGCGAAAAAAAGACCCTCTTGATTGTCGAAGATCAGGAGGATATTAATAATTATATCGCTGACCTCTTTCAGGAGGACTATAATGTGATACAAAAATTTGATGGGGTTGAAGGCTATGCAAATTGCATGCAAACATTACCCGATTTGATTATTTCAGATGTGATGATGCCGGGGATGGATGGATTCGAATTTTGTGAGAAAGTGAAAAAACAAGAGCGAACGGCTCACATTCCAGTGATATTATTAACTGCAAAGACCGCAGATCAGTTTAAAATTAAAGGAATTACGACCGGAGCTGATGCATACATCACCAAACCCTTTAACACAGAGGAATTATGGATTCAGGTACAGGCTTTGCTTAAAAGCAGGGAAGTGCTAAAGGATACCTTCAGTAAAAAGGTGAAATTGGAACCCACTGATGTTGAGATTTCTTCTTATGAAGAGGAGTTCCTGAATCAGGCTGTTAAAATTGTGGAAGATCATATGCATGACCATGATTTTAGTGCTGAGGTTCTGGCATCTTCACTGAATATGAGTACCTCAACTTTGTATCGTAAACTAAAACTCTTGTCAGCCATGTCGACAAATATTTTTATCAGGTCGATTCGATTGAAAAGAGCAGCTCAATTATTGGCTGATCCGCATAAAACGATTGCGGAAATTTCGGTTCAGGTTGGAATAGCTGACTTGAAATATTTCCGCAAATGTTTTCGGGATATGTATGGGAGTTCTCCATCAGAATATAGACAACGTATTGATAATTAGTGCTTGAGTTGTGTTTGATGAATGTTTAAACCTTCCTCAATGCAATAAATACCCCTGCAATAAATGCTTGATTTCCCCCTTTCTATTGCCAGAATAAAGTCTAAGAAAAGGGCTTTTTCAGACAACTTGCAAGTAGAAATTATTTGTAAGAGAAATGAGTAAATCAAATTTTTTAAAAGGGCAGAAAAGCGAATCGAAAAGTCTTAAGGTGTTAAATCTTGTGGCTTATATCCTTCTTATCGCAATTCTGTGTGTCATATTTATTGCTATTTTAACCTAATGAACTAGTTATGAAAAGAATCATGCAAAAGCTTAGTCTTTTGACCGTAATGCTGTTTGTCTTTGCCACTATGGTCATGGCACAAGAAGTGTCAGTATCCGGTAAAGTTGTGGATAAAACGGGTGAGGGTTTACCCGGAGTTAATGTCCTTATAAAGGGAACCATAAATGGTACCGTTACCGATATCGACGGTAATTATTCTATGATGGCTGCCAGCAAAGATATTTTGCTGTTTAGCTTTATCGGTTTCACCAGCCAGGAAGTCCTTGTTGGAGCCAATACCACTATAGATGTGGTTATGGAGGAAGAATCCATTGGAATGGATGAAGTGGTCGTTGTTGGATATGGTACTCAGAAAAAAGCCAATTTAACAGGAGCTATATCTACTATGAAAATAGATGATGCTATTAATCAGCCTGTAACTAATACCACTCAATTGTTACAAGGGAAAATGTCTGGTGTTCATCTTACACAAGGTGGTGGCCAGCCTGGTTATGATGCTGCTACAATTCATGTACGTGGTATTGGTACTAATGGAGAATCAGGACCTTTGGTTTTAGTCGATGGTGTTGAGAGAGCTTTAGGAGATGTACCTCCTTCTGATATCGAAAGTATTTCTGTTTTGAAGGATGCCGCTTCAGCCGCTATTTATGGTAGTCGTGCTGCAAATGGTGTTATCCTTATTACTACTAAATCGGGTGAAGTTGGTAAGTTAAAAGTGAAGTATAACGCTTACTACGGATGGCAAAAGGCTAGTGTTATGCCTGAAATTATGGATGCAGCTACTTATGCTGAATTGATTAATGAAGCTATGGCAACGGGTAACCCAACGGATACTCCGAGGTATTCAGAAGAAGAGATTGCTAAAATAAAGGATGGTTCAGATACTGACCATTATGCACAAACCAATTGGGCAGATGAAATTTTCAGAACCAGCCCGGTAACCAACCATTACTTGTCTTTTTCAGGAGGATCGGAAAAAACATCCTATGTATTCTCCATGAATTATATGGATCAGGAAGGGATCATGAAAGGTTCAAGTGCTGAGCGATACAATATCAGAGCAAAAATTGATTCTGAAATTAAGAAATGGTTGAAGATTGGTGTTAATATCGATGGTAGTGTGAAGAATATTAAATCTCCACTTGATGGCATGTCTGGTGATGATGGAGTTATGAGAAGAATTTACTTTGATTCTCCAGTTGCACCTGTAAAATATGCTAATGGCGATTGGGGTGTTCAGGATGGTAGCGAAGAGTATTATATTAAAAATGTAGCATTCCGTTCTCAGCTTGGTAAAAATGAAAACGACCAATACAGATTGAATGCTAAATTTTATGCAGACTTAAGTTTGTTAAAGGGATTAAGCTTTAGAACAAATGTTGCTTATAGCTATTATAATGCATTAGGAACTAAATTTTCACCCACTTTTGCACTTAACGATGCCGAAGGTAGTGCTGTTGTAAAGAAAGAACTTAATAAATTAACCGATAATACAAATACTTGGCATAAGTTGTTGAATGAGAATATTTTAAATTACAAGTTAGATGTCGGTAAACATTCAATGAAAGCTTTATTGGGTCACTCTATTGAAACCTACCGTAAAGATGCTATGAGTAGTTCTGTTAGTGGTTTCCCTAATAATGAAATTCATGAGCTAAATGCAGGTTCTATCGATCCAGTAGTTAATGGATCGGCTAAAGAGCTGAAATTGCAATCGTTTTTTGGTCGTGTTAATTACGCATACGATAGCAAATATTTATTCGAGGCCAACCTTAGAATCGATAGTTCTTCGCGATTTGCAAAAGAAAATAGAACAGGTTACTTCCCGTCGTTTTCTGCTGGTTGGAGAGTTTCTGAAGAGTCTTTCCTAGAGTCTGCCGAATTTTTATCTAATCTAAAACTAAGAGGTTCATGGGGTAAGTTAGGTAATCAAAATATTGGTGAGTCTTTTTATCCTTATGAGCAAACTTATAATATAGGTCTTGATTATATGTTCGAAGATGATGCTAGTTTAGTTGGTGGTGCAGGTATCACAAGTTTAGCTAATCGTAACTTACAGTGGGAAAGTACCGAATCCTATGATTTTGGTGTAGATTTTGGTATTGGAAGCAATTTTAATATGTCTTTCGATTATTTCCATAAAACAACTAAGGATTTGTTGTTGAAATTACCACAGCCTCTTACTTTAGGAAGTGAAGCACCATATCAAAATGCGGGTGAAGCTGTAAATAAAGGTTGGGAAATCTCAGGTGATTATCATGGTAAAACAGGTGAGTTATTTTATTCTCTTGGCTTTAATGTCTCAAAAGTAAATAACGAATGGACTGATTTAAAAGGATTAGAATTTTACCCAACAAATAGAATTCATAGAGAAGGCGATCCTATGTTCTCATACTATGGTTTACAGGCCATTGGTATCTTCCAAACTGGAGACGACATAGCAAATACAGCTACACCTTCAAATAGTGCCGCACCCGGTGATATTATTTTTAAAGATGTGAGTGGTCCTGATGGCGAACCTGATGGTGTTATTGATGAAGACGACCGTGTAATTATTGGTAATCCTATTCCGGAATTTACTTATGGATTTAACGGTACGGTTAACTATAAAGGAATTGATTTTGCTTTCTTGTTTCAAGGAGTGAAAAATGTTGATCGTTATGTTGGCGGAACGGGTAATCATTCAGGTAATGGCGATCGTGCTAACTGGACTCCTGATTGGGTAAATCGTTGGACCGAAGCAAATCCAAGTACAGAATATCCTCGTTTAGGACACAATAAAGATAATGAGAAAGTTTCATCGTACTGGGTGAAAGATGCATCTTACTTGAGATTAAAGAATATTGAAATTGGTTATTCCTTCCCAAAAAGCATGGTTCAAAAAGCTGGTATCGAAAAGCTAAGAGTTTATATGAGTGGTCAAAACCTACTGACTTTCACCGATTATAAAAACTGGGACCCTGAAAAAGCAATGGGTAATTTAAGAAGTGAATCTTATCCATTAGCTAAGTCTTACACTATTGGTGTTAATTTAAGTTTCTAATCGATAAGTGATTTTAAAATAAGTATTTGTTAATCTATTTTAGAACAAATGCGAGATTTTATTTGAACTAACAAAAAATACAAACAGATGAAAGTTAATATATTATATTTATTTGTACTGCTTGGGTTTTTAAGTGCGTGTTCCGACGATTTTATGGATACCACCAATCCCAATCAGATAAGTGACGGCTCTTTTTGGAGCAGTAAAAGTGATGCTGTATATGCTTTAGCAGGATGTTACGATGTGTTACAGAGTAAACCTATGTATGGTGGTGGTGTATATAATGCAGGATTTCGCGACCATGATTGTTTTAGTGATAACTCCTATAATGCCTGGGAATGGATGGGATTGGAACCTATTGCTGATGGTACTACAGATGCAACCAATTGGTTTTTACTGGATTTTTGGACCAGTGCTTATACTGGCATTGTTCGCTGTAATAATCTAATAGAAAATGTTCCTACTATCGAAACGGTGAGTGAGGATGATATAAACACAATTTTGGGTGAAGCTAAATTTTTAAGAGCTTTATACTACTTTAATTTGGTGAATGGATTCGGAGAAGTACCTCTTATTCTTCAACCTCAAACTGTTGAAACGGCACATGTTGCAAAAAGTACTGTTCGAAAAATTTACGATGCAATAATTGATGATTTAAAATTTGCTGCCGACAATATTGGTTCAGTTGAGTTTGGACATGCTAGTAAGTCTGCTGCACATAGTTTATTAGCAAAAGTATATTTATATGATGGTAAATTTACTGATGCTGCTGCAAGTGCTAAACAAGTTATCGACTTAGGACAGCATAGTTTATTTGCTGATTATTCTAGTTTATTTACTCCTGAGAATGAGGTCAATTCAGAGATTGTTTTTTCTGTTCGATTCCAAAGTGGATTAGCCGATAATAATGGTGAGAAATTCTCTGGAACTTGGGCAAAAGTACCACAAACTCATCATCAGCCAATGCCAAATTTTGTTAACGATTTTTATTGTACCGATGGTAAACCTATCAATGAATCACCTCTTTACGATGCCAGTAAAAAGAATTTGAATCGTGACCCTCGTTTAGAGACTTCGATTCTTTTCCAAGGAGAAATCTGGATTGAAGGAGGAAAGCCTTATGCTAAGAAATTGAAAACAGGTTATGCGATGCATAAATACATTCGAAATACAACAGATTACATGACTGATGGTCCTCAGGATTTTTATGTAATTCGTTATGCTGATGTTTTATTAATGAGAGCTGAGGCTTTAATTGAAAGTAAGCAAATAACACAAGAAGTTTACGACTTAATAAATATGGTTAGAACTCGTGTTAATATGCCTAAAATAGAGGACGTTGAAGGTGCTGGCCTTAGCGAGTCTCAGTTAAGAGACATTTTGCGTCACGAACGAAGAGTTGAGTTTGGTTTAGAAGGAACACGTTACTACGATTTAAAACGTTGGGGAACTCTAAATGAAGCTACAGTTCGTGCTAATGCCGATAATATTGCAGGTCACACTATGGTGTTTAATGGTGAAAAAACACTTTACTGGCCATTACCACAGGCTGAAGTAGATAATAATACACTTCTAGAGCAAAATTCAAATTGGTAGAAATGCCGTGAAGGCCCGTATTTTCAAGCGGGTATCTATCTTATTATAATAATTGGAAGAGCTATTTGAAGCTTCATGTTTCAACTTTGTAATCGATGAATGCAGAATGGATCATCGGAACAGATTTGGATTCGTACGTCTTTACTTTTGATTGAATCATGAAAAAACAAATAGATCTTCCTTTTAATTATCAGCAATTAATATTAGAAGAGATATGATTATTCAAAATACTATACCTAAATACTGGATGGCCCTTTTCCTACTGGCTGTTCTGCCTTTTTTTACTTCCTGTAATGACAAGAATGAAGAGGATATTGTCGATGAAGTTTCTGTAGTTGAGGAACCAAAAGACGACGGTGCTCCTGAACACAAAAAGGGGGTATGCATGTCCTATAAAAATGCAACATGGTCAACACGAGTTTCCCGTCTGAAAGCGCATTGGCACTACTCCTGGGGGAATGAGTTGAAAGAAAATGAACCCGAAAATGTAGAATATGTCCCTATGTTTTGGGGTAAGAAAGTGGAAGATGCAACCCTAACTTATCTGAAGCAGTTGAAAGAGGAAGGTAAAATCGAATATTTACTTGGTTTTAATGAGCCGGATGGTGTTGAGCAGGCAAATATGACTGTGGATGAAGCTATCGCTTTATGGCCTAAACTTGAGGAAGTTGGAGTACCTCTTGGTAGTCCTGCTACTGTAGGAAACCCATCAAATAACGAGTGGTTGAAGGATTTCATGACCAAAGCTGAGGCTCAAGGCCTGAGAGTGGATTTTGTTTGTATGCACAGTTATGGAGGCCTTAATGCAGATGGTCTTATGGATAAAATTAAGGAAGCCTATGACATGTATGGCAAACCAATCTGGATTACAGAGTTTGCAGTGGGCGATTGGAATGCAACAACACCTTCTGAAAATAAATACAGCGCAGATCAGGTACTGAACTTTATGAAGGAGATTCTTCCTAAGTTGGAGGAAGCAGAGTATGTACATCGATATGCCTGGTATAATGGTAAAACCACCGATGCGCCTTTGGCTTCATCAGTCCTTTTCGACGAAAATGATGGATTGACCCCACTGGGTGAATATTATGCTGAGTTTGAAGCGAATGCTGTTATTGGTGCTGGGAAAGATGATCCTGTAGATGTGGTGGTTGAAGATCCTGACAATATCATCGTAAATGGAGGTTTCGAAACGGGAGAAGTTGAGCCCTGGGGCGGATATAAGTCTGCTCCTGTAGGAGAAGCGACAACTACAGCTTTTGAAGGAAACTATTGTGGTAGAATTGAGAATAACGATGGTGCTATTTTTCAAATCATTAGTCTTGAAGCCGGAAAGACCTACGATATCAATTTCCAGAGCATGTGGTCGGAAGAGACCGAGCACAGTTTCGCTATGGTAATTAAAGATGAAGCTGGTGAAAAAGCCGTTTTACATTCTTTAGATATCCCTAAAAATACGGAGTGGACTGAAAACAAAACCAAATTCACTTGTCCTGATGGAGTGAGCAGTGTTCGTTTTGTATTGTACAAAGGTAAAACTGATCCGGCTATGCCTCCGTTCTTTGTGGATAATGTCGTAATAAAGGAGACAACAGATGACGGGGATAATCCTGACGAAGATACTGATGTGAAAGTAACAGCAGTTTCATTAAGCACAGCAACTGTTAATTTAAATGTTGGTGATACAAAACAGTTAGTAGCGGAGATAAGTCCTGCTAATGCAAACAATCTTGATGTATCGTGGTCATCATCTGATGAAGCGGTTGTAAGTGTCGATTCAAAAGGACTTATTACTGCCGTGGCTGAAGGTTCGGCCGATATTACAGTAACGACTGTTGATGGTGGATTTACAGCTGTGAGTAAAATTACAGTAGTGGAAAGCGCTGTTGCAGTGACTGGGATTAATATTTCTCTGGCTGATCTTGCTCTTAATGTTGGTGGAACCAGTCAATTATCAGCAGAAGTGTTACCAGAGGACGCAACAGATAAATCTCATACCTGGTCATCGTCTGATGAGGCCGTTGCGACGGTTGCCGAAGATGGTACTGTGACAGCAATAGCTGCAGGAGAGGCAGATATTACTGTGACTTCGGTAGATGGAAGTTTTACTGCTGTTTGTAAAGTAAATGTTTCTCTAATTACGATTTCAGTTACAGGACTTAATATTTCTTCCACGAGTATGAGTCTTCTTATAGGAGAAAATGCTCAATTATCTGTTGAGGTCTTACCTGCAGATGCGACAGATAAATCTGTTGTTTGGTCTTCGTCGGACGAAAGCATAGCCACAGTTGCTACTGATGGTACTGTTACAGCAGTTAGTAAAGGAACCGCTACCATTACAGTAGTATCAAACGATGGTAATTTTTCTAAGACCTGCGAAGTTACTATTGATGAAAATAAGACAGTTGTTGAGAATTTGATCGTTAATGGCGATTTCGAAACGGGAGAGTCTGATCCCTGGAGTGGTTACAAGTCCGGAGCAGTTGGAGAAGCTACAACCACGGCCTTTGAAGGGAGCTATTGTGGAAGAATTGAGAGAAATGATGGTTCTTTATTCCAGGTGATTTCTGTTGAAGCTGGAAAAACCTACGAAGTCAGTTTCCAAAGCAAATGGATCGAAGCCACGACTAATACATTCAGTTTAAAGATAAAAGAAGAGGGCGGAGCTAAAGCGATACTTCATAGTTATGATATTCCTAAAGATACCGATTGGAAGGCGAATACAACAGAATTTGTTTGTCCTGCAGGTATTAGTAGTGTTCGCTTTTTGCTTTATAAAGGCAAAACAAGTCCTGTATTGCCATCGTTTTTTATCGATAATGTCGTGATTAAGGAAAAGTTGTAAGTAGAATTTTAGGTAAGGAGTTTGGTAATTAAGAGTAGTATAGCCGCCCTTTGGGGCGGCAATACGCTTTGTTTGAGATTAGAAAATTGGAATAATTATGGGTATTCAAAGACTAATATTTTTAATAGGAATCACAGCTTTATTTTTCTCGTGTGGGAATTTGGAGCAGAAAAGCATACATCCCGGAGAAATTTGGGCAGATACAGATGGAAATCCAATAAATGCCCATGGAGGAGGAATTCTTTTTCATGAGGGGACTTATTATTGGTATGGGGAAATGAAACAAGGTGAAACTTGGCGAGTACCCTATTTAGAATGGGAATGTTACCGATGCGATGCTGGTGGTGTAAATTGTTACTCTTCAACAGATTTAGTGAACTGGAAGCACGAAGGCGTGGCATTGCCAGCAGTAAAGACTGATTCTACTCACGATTTACATATTTCTAAAGTAATTGAGAGACCCAAAGTTATCTACAACGATAAGACTCAAAAGTTTGTCATGTGGATGCATATTGATTCTGAAGATTACCAATATGCCAGAGCTGGTGTTGCTGTTAGTGATACACCACAAGGACCATATACTTACATTAAAAGCATGCGTCCCAATGGTGCAATGAGCAGAGACATGACCCTCTTTAAAGATGAGGATGGGAAAGCCTATCATTTTTACTCATCAGAGAAAAATAAAACTATGCATGTGAGCTTGCTAAATGATGATTTCACGGCACCCTCAGGAACATACAAACGAATATTGGAAATGGAATCGCGTGAAGCACCTGCGGTGTGGAAGCATGCAGGGAAATATTATATGGTTTCTTCTGGTTGCACAGGATGGTCACCAAACCCTGCTCAGATTTCGATTTGTGATTCTGTGATGGGCGAATGGAAAACCGTTTACGATCCTTGTGTGGGACAGAATTCAAAGAAAACCTACTATTCACAAAGTACCTACGTATTGCCTAATCCAAACAGGAAAGGTGAGTACATCTATATGGGTGACAGATGGAACAAAACCAATTTAGTGGACTCAAGGTACGTGTGGCTGCCGCTAAGTTTCGAGAACGGTAAGTTCAAAATGGAATGGCAACAGGAGTGGCTTATTAAATAGGCATTTAAATGTCTATTGTATATATCAATGTATACGAAAAGGAAATAATTAAACCACTAAGATCGCTAAGAACACAAAGATTTATTAGGTGGAAATCAACTTCGTGATTTTTGTGCCCTTTGCGGTAAAATATTCGTATTTCAGGTATGAGAAATTATTAATCGTCTGATTTGTAACAATAAGAAACTATGAATTTTCAGAATTCAATACTGATAGGTTCTGCACTGCTTGGCTCAATGACGAGCGCTTGTAAGCAGGATAAAAGGAATTCCCAGGCTGAAAAGCCTAATATAATCGTTATCCTGGCTGATGATGCCGGTTATGCCGATTTTGGTTTCATGGGAAGTAAAGATCTTGATACCCCAAATATCGACAAGCTGGCCCGGGATGGGGTGATATTTACTGATGCGCATGTGTCGGCTACCGTTTGCAGTCCGTCCAGAGCGGGATTACTTACAGGTAGATATCAGCAAAGATTTGGTCATGAATGTAATATCCCACCTCACGATTTAGGAATGGATACAACTGAAACCAGTATTGCCAGTGCCATGAAACAGCAAGGCTATCAAACTGCCGTATTCGGAAAATGGCATCTGGGTGAAATGGAACAATACCATCCTAATCAGCGTGGATTTGACGAATTCTATGGCTTTCTTGAGGGAGGTCGATCTTACTTTCCTCATAAAATGAATGACCGACCTGGTGATCCCCGCGAAATACAACACAATGGCAAGCATGTTGATTTTACGGGTTATTTAACCGATGTTCTTGGAGATAAAACCGTTGATTATATTGATGCCCAAAAGGAGAATCCATTTTTCGTTTATCTTTCTTTTAACGCGGTGCATACACCAATGCATGCCACCAAAGAAGATCTTAAAAGATATGAAGGCCATGCGCGTCAGGATTTGGCAGCCATGACATGGGCCATGGATAGAGCCATTGGTAAGGTTGTAGATAAATTAAAAAAGGAAAATCTGTATGATAATACACTCATCTTCTTTCTAAGTGATAATGGTGGTGCGCATAATAACCAATCATCCTGTCTGCCCTTAAAGGGATGGAAGGGAAATAAGTTTGAGGGAGGACATCGTGTTCCATTCGTTATAAACTGGCCCAAAGAAATTAAGGCTGGTCAAAGCTACGATGGCTTGACTTCATCATTAGATATTTTTGCCACATCAATAGCAGCTGCCGGACAGGAGAAATCTCCGGGGAAAGCATTGGATGGGACTAATCTATTGCCATATACTACTCATAATATAGAAGGAGAACCTCACAAGCAGTTGTTTTGGCGCAAAGAGGGTATGGCAGCCGTTCGTGAAGGAGACTGGAAATTGATCAGAGTAGATGACTATGGCTACCGTCTTTACAATTTGGGTGAAGATCTTGGCGAGACAAAAGACTTGCAGGAAAAGGAAAGTGACCAGCTAAAGAAAATGAAACTTGCCCTTGAGGACTGGGAGAAAGTGCTGATGAGACCATTGTGGACTGAAGACAAAGCCTGGAATCAGGTTACTTCTGAAATTCATAAAGCTTTGATGGAAAACAGAGAATCAACAATTAATTCGCCTGCTGATTTGGAGCATGAAGGTGAAGGGCATTAAAAACCTATTTGTATGATCCCAACAATTGAGCTGCCCTTACAGGGCGATATTTATATTCTGAATATTCTTCCCAGGGCGTTGCCCTGGGCTAGAATAAATATGGCTTTCAACCAATATTTTCAAGACGTTTATGCGGCCTGAAAGGCCAGCTTATTTCAGCCTAGGGCATCGCCCTAGGTTAAAAGTTTACAATTCCATTTCGCCCTGAAAGGGCAACTCAATAAAGGAGCAATAATAAATCATGTACCCATTTGTCGCATGAAACCCATTAAGAATATGAAGCATTTTTTATTAATAATAGCCTTATTACTGTGCTCAAGATCAGATCTGCTCGCTACAGATTACTACGTGAATTCTGAGCTGGGAGATGATATGAATACAGGCACATCCATCTTTGCACCATTCAAAACATTAGAGAAGATAAATACCATACAATTGCAGGCAGGAGATCAGGTCTTATTGGGGAGTGCCGGTACTTTCAAGGGCTCATTAATTCTAAAAGATGTTCATGGTAATCGTGAAAATCCTATTCTAATTTCTACTTATCCTGCCGGAAATTTAGCCTTAGACCAGCGAGCAAGAATTGATGCTCGTGGTTATTCAAATGCGATACTATTGGAGGATTGTTCTTATATCGAAATAAGTCATCTGATACTGAATGCTAATGCTGGAGGATTAAAGAACGGTGAACTAAAACAGAAGAAACAAATGCGATGTGGCGTATTGGTCAAGGTCAACAAAAAAGGAAATTACGAGCACATCTACCTGAATAACTTACACGTAGAAGATGTGTTTTATGAAGAGAAGGGCTTTGTAAGAGGAATTAAAGAGGTGAAAACTGCTAACGGATCTCAGAATTATGGCTGGGGTATTCGTTTTATCAATACGATTGAAGGCGCGTTTTTAACTGATATAAGGCTGAATAATTGTCTTGTAAAGAATGTGGCCCATACCGGCATAAAATTTACAGGAGGAAAGGAAGATCAGAGCATTCGAAATATCCTGGTGGAAAACAATCAGGTCTTGGAAACCGGTGGACCGGGAATTCAGATGTCGGGAGTAGTAAATGCTATTGTTCGCAACAATAGGGTAAACAAATCGGGGAATAGTAACGATTCCAGAAAATGGGGGCGAGGAAGTGGTTTGTGGACCTGGGGATCGAGCGATGTGCTGATTGAGAAAAATTACTTTTTGAATGCAAATGGTCCTGGTGACTCTGCTGGTGCTCACATCGATTACAATTGTCGAAACATCGTGCTGCAATATAATTTCAGCGCTAACAATGCCGGTGGATTTTGTGAGATACTGGGTAACAATTACAACTGTGCTTACCGCTATAACATCAGTGTAAACGACGGTTATCGCATGAAAGGCAAGTATGGCGCTTTTCAGGAAGGAAAACTGTTTTGGCTGAGTGGTTATAATGGCAAGAGAAAGAGACGAGGACCTTATAATTCCTATTTCTACAACAATACGATGTATGTGAAGAAGGACATTTTGGCAAAGATTGCTATTGATAAGGCTGCCTCGGGTGTATTGATCACCAACAATATCTTTTATATCGAAGGAAAATCAAAAACCGTTTTGGGCGATCAGTACAATCCTGAAAAAGAGGGAGAATCAACCATTAGAAACCTGATCTTTAAGAATAATTTGTTCCTGAAAAAAGATAATTGGCCTGAGCGTGCACCCATACAAGATGAACATGCTCTAATTGGAAATCCTGATTTTTCTAATGCAGGCGGAAATCAAGTAAAGGATTATTTGCCTCTTCGTGCAAACCTGATTAAAAATAAAGGGATTGAGATAGACCCGATCCCGAATGACAGCATTGGTTTGTCCATTGGATTAAGGGTAAAGCATGATATCTTAGGGAATCGTATTAAAGGACAGCCAGACATGGGAGCAATCGAATTAAAGGACTAAAACAGATTAAAATGAACATGAATCATATATTTCTGACAGGTACCGCTTTGCTTGGAAGCCTATTTTCAGCCAACTTTCTTAAAGCTCAGGAGAAGCCCAACGTCATTGTGATATTAACAGATGATCAGGGTTATGCTGATGTGGGTTTTAATGGCTGCAAGGATATTCCCACACCCAATATCGATCGCATTGCCAATAATGGCGTTAAGTTTACCAATGGATACGTAAGCTATGCCGTTTGTGGTCCAAGCCGTGCCGGAATCATAACAGGACGCTATCAGGATCGTTTTGGTTTTGGCAGAAACCCTTTATGTGCGCCTCAGGATACGATTCAAGGTTTACCATCTACAGAGGAAACATTGGCAAAGATCCTTTCACATTCAGGCTATACAAGTATTGCACTGGGCAAATGGCATTTGGGAGCGCATAAGTCACAATACCCTTTGAAAAGAGGTTTTGATGAATTCTATGGCTTTTTAAGTGGTGGTCATAAATATTTCCCTGAAAACTGGACATTGAATGATGTCACAGAGATTAAAGCACAATTTGATGCTTACAATACCCGTTTGATGCGAGACAATGGTCGGGTGTATGAAAAAGAATATTTAACAGATGCATTAAGTCGGGAAGCAGTTTCCTTTATTGAACGAAAAGCTGATGAGCCATTTTTTATGTATCTGGCATATAATGCACCACATGCACCTTTGCAGGCTACAGAGAAATATTTGAAGCGTTTCTTGCATATCAAAAACAAGAAGAGAAGAATTTATGCGGCTATGGTGAGTGCCGTTGACGATGGTGTAGGAAAGGTTTTGAATAAGCTGGAAGAACTAGGCATTAGCAACAACACCCTGATTTTCTTTCTTTCGGATAATGGGGGACCAGAACGCAAAAATGGTTCGGATAATGGTGTCTTAAGAGACGGAAAAGGCAGTTTGTACGAAGGCGGTATTCATGTTCCTTTTGCAGTACAATGGCCTGGACATATTCCTGCTGGTCAGGTATACCAAAAATCAGTTAGTTCACTTGATATTGTTGCAACAGCCGCAGCCTATGCTAAAGCGACGCCAAAGAATAAGCTTGATGGTGTTAATTTGATCCCATTCGTAAATGGTGAAAATAAGGGCGAGCCGCACAAAGCGTTGTTTTGGCGTAAATACGATCAGAAAGCTTACGCAACGAGAAGTGGAGATCGTAAATTGGTGAAATACAAATCAGAGACCGAAGAAATTTACAATTTACAGGAGGATCTAAGTGAAAGCAAGTCTTTAGATCTGACTGAAGAGAACCACTATTCAGAATTGAAATCAGGATATCAATCCTGGGAGGATGAAATGAAAGATCCTGTGTTTCTAGGGTTGATGCAAAATAAAAAGTACAACAAGTTGCATCCCAATCGTTTCAATATGGTTAGTCCTTTTAAAATGGATACACTTGGGGCTAAAATACCTGAAGGTTACCAACTGCTTTGGGCCGAAGAGTTTGATCAGAATGGAAAACCCAATTCAAAATATTGGTCTTATGAAGAAGGATTTGTCAGAAACCAGGAATTACAATGGTATCAATCAGACAATGCCAATATCATTGATGGCGCACTCGTGATTGAGGGGCGTAAAGAAGAAGTAAAAAACCACAAGTACAAAAAGAGGAGTAAGAATTGGCGACAGAATAGAAAGCAGGCTGAATATACATCTTCGAGTATCAAGACCAAAGATAAATTCAGTTTTCAGTATGGCATTTTAGAAGTGAGAGCTAAAATTGATACGCAAATGGGCATGTGGCCAGCTATATGGACCTTAGGTGTCGATCAGAAGTGGCCAGCCAATGGCGAAGTTGACCTGATGGAATTCTACAGACATGAAGGTGAGGCAAAGCTGATGGCCAATGGAGCCTGGGCCAATAAAGAGCAGCAGGTTATTTGGGACTCTGAGAAGATTCCTATTCAAAAGTTTACCGAAAAAGAAAGAGACTGGGCAGATAAATTCCATATCTGGAAAATGGATTGGACAAAAGAATACATCCGCCTTTATCTTGATGATGTATTGCTGAATGAAATTGACTTGAGTAAAACGATGAGTACAGATGGTTTTAACCCCTTTCATCAACCCCATTATATTCTTCTGAATTTAGCTATAGGCAGCAATGGAGGTCAACCTTCACAAAGCTCTTTCTCAGGGAAATATGAAGTAGATTATGTGCGGGTGTATCAGAAAAAATAGTGTGAAAAAAGATAAGGCAGAACGTCCGGGTATTTCAGATGATGTTTTGTTATTCAGTCATTAAGATATTGATGAAGATGAAACGAGCCATATCTACGAAGTTTAAATTCACTGGAGTCCGGCTTTAGCCCTCGTGAGCATTTGCGAACCATGTTTATATGGCGACTTCCATATGGCAAAAATCTAAAATTATAATCATATGAAAAATGTGAATAAACTCTTATTACCGGCATTAGCAGCGGGTATTTTTACCGGATGCCAGTCTGCTAAGAAACAGGAAGCAGATACTGAAAAGAAGCCAAATGTCGTGGTGATCTATCTCGACGATTTGGGCTATGGTGACTTAAGCTCCTACGGTGCAAGCGAAATAAAGACCCCCAATATGGATGCACTGGCTTCCGGGGGTGTGCGTTTTACCAATGCTTATGCCACATCGGCAACCTGTACTCCAAGTCGTTATGGCTTACTTACAGGTGTCTATCCCTGGAGAAATAAGGATGCGAAGATATTACCAGGAACCGCACCTTTATTAATTGATACCGCTCAGATGACCATCCCAAAAATGCTGAAAACACAGGGCTATCATACAGGGATTGTAGGCAAATGGCACCTTGGTTTGGGAAATGGAAATGTAGATTGGAATCAGCGTGTTTCCCCCGGACCTAATGAATTGGGTTTTGATGATGCCTATATTATGGCAGCCACACAAGATCGTGTGCCAACGGTTTATATCAATAATGGTTATGTCGATAATCTTGATCCCAAGGATCCTATCGAAATCAGTTATAAGCAGAATTTTGAAGGGGAGCCTACTGGTTTGGAGCATCCCGAAATGCTCAAGCTAAAATGGCACCATGGGCATAATAACAGTATTGTGAACGGCATTCCACGTATTGGATTTATGAAAGGTGGTGAAGCTGCCAAATGGAGTGATGTTGATATGGCTGATCATTTCCTGGCTAAAGCAAAGAACTATGTGAAAGCACATAAAGATGAGCCATTCTTCCTCTATTATGCCATGCAGCAACCGCATGTGCCCCGTACGCCACATCCTCGTTTCGAAGGCAAATCAGGCATGGGACCTCGTGGGGATGTCATTTTGGAAGCGGATTGGTGTATAGGAGAATTTATGAAGACATTGGAAGCTGAAGGCCTACTTGAAAATACTTTGATTGTATTAACCAGTGATAACGGCCCGGTCTTGAATGATGGTTACTACGATGATGCCGTTGAAAAACAAGGTAAACATAAACCTGCCGGAGCTCTAAGAGGTGGCAAATATAGCCTGTTTGAAGCAGGCGCACGCGTGCCATTCATAAGCTATTGGAAAGGTAAAATTAAACCCATGGTCTCAGATGCATTGGTTTGCCAGGTTGATCTGCTCTCATCATTTTCATCATTGGTGGGTAGCCAGATAAAGGGGGCGGACAGTCAGGACTTATTGGATGTTTTAGCCGGGAAGACCAATCTTGGCCGGAAAGAGTTGGTTATTGAAGCGACAACCCGAACAGCCCTTCGTAAAGGTGATTGGATTATGATTCCACCCTATAAGGGGCAAGCTGTAAACACCTTCGTGAATATTGAACTGGGGAATGCCGACAGCTATCAACTGTATAATTTGAAGACCGATATCGGACAAAAAAACAATCTGGCTGAACGAAATAAGGAGAAGTTGGATGAGATGATTGAAACCTTTGAAACCATACGTGGAAAAGATTATTCTAAGACTCAAAAATTAGAACTCAAGTAAAAAAAAATATAATCTCGATCTGAAGCATTTCAGCGAGAACAAGTCAAAAGCGGTCAGTATCATGAATAACTTTTATAGGTTCGTTAAAGTCTTATTATATTGATTCGCAAATCCCGGATGTTGGTAGCTTCCGGGATTTTTTTTTTTTGAGGTTTTTCTATAAACAGCTTGCCTCTACGAGGCTCCAGGTTATCGTTTATTAAATTTGTAGACGTTAGAATCAGCTCCGTAGGAGCAAAATTGTCTGTGGAAAATGTTTAGATGGATGAACAGGACGCTCCCAAAGGAGCTGAAATATACAAATGATATTTTCAAATTCTACAAACAGTTCGCCTCTACGAGGCTCCGAGGTTTTGTTTTAACACATTGGTAGAAATAAGAATCAGCTCCGTAGGAGCAAAACTCCTTATCTGAGAATGTTTAAAGAGATAATTAGGACGCTCCTAGTGGAGCTAAACAATGATGGTAACTCGAATTCTACAAACAGTTTACCTCTCCGAGGCAAA
>Ga0209272_10000077_pt1 | contig 133804 bp, 120 predicted proteins | sample tdDd002_FD_187125 | JGI IMG/M metagenome (GOLD analysis project Ga0209272, IMG submission 187125) | Marine sediment microbial communities from the Atlantic coast under amendment with organic carbon and nitrate - tdDd00.2 (SPAdes)... | ecosystem: Environmental > Aquatic > Marine > Coastal >...
CATCTTCTTAGCGTCTATGGTTTCGGCTTTTCTCGGCATCATCTTTCTTCGGTATTTTTCTGTTAAAGAAAAACGGAAAGGTGCTTGAGAATTCTTGTTATTCCAACCTATCAAATAGGACATAAAAAATCAGCATATACTCTATTGATTGATATATTGAAGAGAAAAGACTCAATTATTATGAACTACAATGTTTCCCACATAACGTCACATTTCCCTTCTATTGCCGTTTTTAATAATTCAAGTAATGGATAGGCTCGCTCAACGATCGAAATAGCAGGTTCTGCGTTTTCATGCTCTTCATTCATTTCAACACTATTGAGGTTTCGTATTTTTTCTCGTTCGATCGCACTATTTAGTTTTACCAGTACCTCTGGTATATCTGATGCAAGAATCGCACTTGGCACCTTTCCACTATGCCCCATCATTTTTATTATTTCTTGAGCAACGTCACCAAACATGATGACACTTGCATGATTTTTACAACTAAATTTTACTAACATAAAAACCTCTTTGCATTTGCTATCTAAACAAATCTATGTCTTAAGCAGCTTCAAAGATAACCCCAATTGAATGTTTGCTAGTATCTATTTGTTCATTCATCATTAATACATGTACTTAAAGAGATGAAATTGAGGCTATCTACTTTATTATTGGAATCTAACGTTATAATTCGATAAGAAATACCACGTTCTAATAGATATCTAGTTTCATCTTCATCACAAAACTCTATAGTAACTTGCTCAACTAGACTATCCATATCAACAAATTTGTTTTTTGTAAAAATAAGAGAAATGTTATTCGAATCTGACTTGGCTTGTACTAGTGTTAATGCTCCTATTTTCTGTGGGAGTCGGCTTGAAATAATCGTTGCTCTATAATCAGACAATTCATTTGGTAGCATTTGACTTGATAAACAACCGTTCAACAGAATGATGATAAATAGTACGAATGTATTACAATGCTGATTCAAGAAAAACACTCCCTCTTGAACTATTTCTAGAGTTATAATTATGAAAAACTTTATGCATTGAGTTAGATGACATAGCCGACAAAAATGCACTGTAATCGAGAGTGAATTGAACTTTCGTTCCAACGGTTAAGGGCTTTTGGGAAGTTTCGAGTATCAAGTGATCACTGCTTGACGACAAAATGTTCATATCATAAGGAGCGTTAAGTCCCGTCACACAAACATCTTGACGACCCAAGGCGAGAATTGCCTGCGAAACAGCTCCGCGGTCTTGGAGTATTTCCCTTTCACCAAATGCATTGCCCCCTCGATTCCCCCATGGCAAAGAAGGTTTAATTTTAGCTTCGATCACCTCAGCAATTAACGTAATCGCATCGGTGTGTAACCCTTTGATTGAATTCTGCTCTACAGGAACACAGCCTAAGAATATTGCTTCTCCGAGTCGCAAGTTGTTGACTCGAGTTTTCCCCTCATGAGCTAGAACCCAATTGATTGAAGATGAGTTTCCACCTGAAATAATCTCAAGACTAATACCAAAAACTGCTTCAATACCGTCTGCAAGATCAGAAAGAAGCCTCATCTTTTTATCATCAGGAGCAACACCATAGCGACACGTAAGATTCGCCCCAATCCCTTTGATAACTATATTGGGTAATAGAATGATCTCACGTATGAAATTAATGACGCGACATGGCATAACACCTTCTCTCAAATCTCCAAGCTCAACCATTATTATCACACCGTGTTTAGTATTTGTTCGTTTTGCTACGCGAGAGAGCCGCTGAATAACTTGAACTTCAGTATTCAGACTGATGTCACAATACGCCACCACACTCGCAATCTGACTCAGCATTGGAGTGCGTATTAACATTTTCGGAACAGCAACCCCACAATGCGTCATTCTTTGTATATTTTCCACTCTAGAATCAGCAAGCATACTTGCTCCAGCATCAACCAGAATGTGCGCAATGAGCGGATGACCTAAACAGGACTTTGTAACCGGTGTGACTGACACATTTTTTAAAGCAAGTGTTTCAATAAGAAACTTAGCGTTATGGTGAATTTTTGAACAGTCAATATTTAGCTTCGGGTAACTCACCTTTGCTCTGATATTTTGTTTTCTAACAAAGGATAGGTCGACAATACCATCTGCAGCAGTTGTTCTTTAGATTGAGATAATGGAGCTGTCACAGGTAGGTCAAACTCAGCAGAATAAGAATTAATTTCGGAAATAATCTCATCTGAAGACATCCCTTCATGATTCAAAGTTAACCCGATCACTGTAGTATTGGAGAACGCCTCTATGAGATTTATCTCACAGGCAACGGAAGGCATCGGCATATCTGGGAAATCTATGCGATACATACGTTTAGGCGCATGTTGTAAAATAACACTAGTTGGACAACTACCACGTAATATGAACGAACTGGTGGAGAATGCAGGATGACTCAGTGCTCCCTGCCCTTCTATAATAATGATATCTGGATTCTCTGTTTCATACGCTCTAACAATGACTGCTTCTAACTCCCCAGCGCAAAATTGAGAGGGAACAGCATCTAATGCCACACAATAAGGTACACCTTGTATAATGCCCGTTTGTCCCGTCGCTATCATAACAACATTAAGACCCTTATTTCTTAACTCATTCGCCAGTATGGTAGCAGTCGTTCTTTTCCCCAATGCGCAGTCCGTTCCCATTATCGCAATTCTTGGACACTGAACATTGTGTATTTTACCACTAAATAATTGCAGTTCTCCCTTGCTCTTGGGTCTACGAATATCAAGAATGTGAACATTATTTTTTAAGCTGGCTTCACGAAAAACAGGGTCATCATTTAAGAACTCATGTAAACCATTCACGATATTCATATTTAATGACATAGCGTCGAGAATAATTTGCTTTTCAGAATCTGAAAGAAAACCTTTTGATGGCGCTATCCCAAAAATAAAGTAATCAGGAACTGTTTCCGCCTGAATAATGGCTTCTTCAATATTTGCCACAATAGGAATATGATTTTTCGTACCATAAAGAACTTCACCGGAATCTAAGTTAGCTAACTCACTATCAATAACAGATAAAATGCGATAATTGTGGGAATGCCTTACCAAACCATTCGCTGTCTTTCCGTCAGTTTTACTAAAGTTCCCTTCACAGTAAATAATTGCCGTGGGAGTCGTCGGATTGACTTTATGACAAAGTGGCGTCCAAGGTTCCGGACGAGTTGGGCTATGGTCGTTTTTTATATGTTCGGTTCTAGTTAATTGAAAGATGTTTCTTAGCTTTCTAGTTGAAATTAACATAATTAAAGCCTGCAGTAAGGCTTAGGGGGGCTACTAAAGAGTGCCGAGATGTGAGTTCGGAAAAGAAAAGAAGTCCCTACTAAGCGGTAGGGTGAGCAACCATGCTAACATACTTCCAAGACTTTTGTTGGTTATTATTAATACACTTTCGGCGTCTATCACTTTAAGACTTAACCCATACTCGAGTGATTGATTAGAGATTTAAGACTTCTTGTTCAACACTTCCATATCAACCTCTAAGGTTTAAAGTTTCAGATACTTTTTCTAATATCAGTTGAGTGGGTCAGAGCTTTTAGTGTAACGCGTTTTTGTCCAAGAGCGTGCCGATGCCGCTCTCAGCAAACTGACTAACCTGAGGATGTGTAAGATCGAGTATGAGTTACTACACATTAGGTTAGGAAAGATACTCGCCCCTTCCCTCGAAAGGCATTAAGAGCACAGCTATTGCGAGTAGGGGGGGATATTCACTTTGTTTCTCGGACCTACTCTTATTTCATAAGAAGCAAATCAGGTGTGTCATGAAAGCATGCCTATTTTCGCACCAATACAAAAAATAATTTGATGACTAAGTGCCCCCATTTTTTTGATTCTGTTGCTTTTATTTGGGCGTGACCGCAATGGTCAGGCTTTTCGCTTCGCTCGTCTCGCTAACTTGAAGCACGGATATCGAGCTCAGCTCGATGTGCTTCTAAGTTCCAGATACCCAAACCTTCACGCAGAAATATTTCACTGCCTTCGATTAAGTTCGAGTAAGGGCTGGTTTTGTCGCGTCGATAGTCCTTTCGACTCGCATCATTTGATGGGCTCGCAAGCTGTTTAACCGTCTCTCACCACGCCTTCTTTGCAAGGGAAGTACACGCGATACCCCTAGAGCAACAAGTTGCTGAGGGCTAGTCGCCCCTTGGCAAAGCGCAGCGATGGAGAGAGGCCGGACAGCCAAGCGGCTCCATAAAAGTGATACTCAAACAGAAAGGAAACATCTTATGACGCGACAAAACTCAACCCTAACTCTCTCTACATCTCAGTCAGCGACCAACGTTTCGACGTTGGAGCACGAAAGCTCACCAAAAAATGATAGCTCTTGTCGCTTGCTGGAACGGTTACCGAACTATCTTGACCCGTCAAAGGTGGTCAGTGTGGTGCTACGTGGTGAACACTTAGGCTCATGGGATATATCTCGTGAACAAGGGGAGGTGGGGTTTCTATTATTGGCGGTTGAATCTAATGGTAATGAAAAGCTCGTGAAAAACTTCCTGCTATCACAGATTTCTGTTTCAGCGATAAAGCAAGAGTGTGGCGATATTGCTAAAGCGCTTAACGTCACTTTGATTGATACCACCATCAACTTCAACCTAGAGGCGAGAGATTGAGTATGACACAACTATCAAACAACACAGTAGCGTCAGTAGCACTTCACAAACAGGTGAGAGCGATGCGCCAGTCAGTAAGAGGTGCGGTGGTATCGAATACGCTTAACGTATCGACACGACGCCTTGAAATGGCGCAGCGTTTGAATCATTTGAAGATGTTTAGTCGTGGCAAGAGTCCAGAGCAAATCGGTGATGTTGCTGCATTGAAAGAGCAGGGGCTACATGACGCGATTAAGGCTCTGTGTCCTGATATTGGTAAGCGAGTCTTTCAACGCCATGACATTTACGAGTTTTTGCTAGCGCTAGACAGTTGCGCTCAATTGGGGAAGTGGTCGTTACGTGAGAATGGCCAAGAAGTGGTTGTGTATGCCCGCTATGGTTCTGTGTTCCCAGGTCTGCGCTTTCAAAAGTGTGGTGATGCGTTTTACTGCACAGGCTTCAACTTTGACATCCGTCTAGCATCGTGAGGGGGCATTATGAAAGCACCTACCCATTTTGCAGCCCTATCAGAGCTAACAAGCCGTGACTTTAGAAAGCAATCTGTAATAACTCCAAAAAGCCGTTTTGATTTCTATGACGATGGCCAGAATTGCAACGTCATTAATTGGTCTAGCGAGCATCAAGTGCATGTTTACCACTGCCTGAACTATTCCAATGTGGACGGCAAACCTTTGTATTTTGTTGAAACCTATTCCATGTTGGGAGTTGGCTGTGCAATGAGTCGTATCGAACCATCAAAGCGGTCAAAGAGGCCTGGTGTGGCCGACTTTAATGACCTCTCATTTTATTGTCGAAAAGGAGATGTATTATGTCTGAATTTTGTTTCGAAATCCCTGCGGTACGTGGCATCCAGGCTGGACGTGATTTCTTTACTGTTAATGCGCCATTTGGTGTATTGAAGCGTCTTGTGGCATTTGACACGGGTAATGTATTGGCTCGCTCTCAGCGTGACGTTAACCCCACTCGCGCTAAGAAAATTTCGCAGTACATTCGAGATAACTACGATAGCTATGTGCTGACGTCATTAAGTGGTGTGATCAACGAACGTCCTGAGTTCATCGAATCCGAGCACGCGAATGTTGGCTTGCTGAAAGTGAATATGGACAGCGAAATCTTACTCTTTGACGGACAACACCGAACGACGGGCATCATCGATGCCCTCAATCACGATGTGAACTTTAGAGCTGACAATATCCCCTTGATGCTGTTTGTTGATATGGCCCTGGAAGAACGTCAGCAAGCGTTTTCTGATATCAATGGCCATACTGTGAAACCGAGTACCAGTATTAGCGACACGTACAACCAGCGAGACGCCTTACCAAAGTTGGTTGTTGAAATGGCAAGAATTATCCGTGTTCAAGAACTTAGTGGACAATGTGATAGGTAAGAATAGCGAGTATATGTTCCCTATTAAAATCCTGAAAGACGCTACCGCTCGACTGCTAGGCGTCAAAGCTAATGCGGAGTTAACTGATGAGCAGCGCGACATTACACGAGAGTTTTGGCAAGCGTGTGACAAACCGCTACTGTGGAAAGCGTTTCGCAATTGGGATGAGACTGCTGATGAGTTTCGTGCCGGTTATATTTCTTCGCATGGTGTGTTCTTGAATGCTCTTGGTCTCGTCGGGCAATGTCTGTTGGCACAATATGGCAACCTAGATAAGCTAGCCAACTTATCGACATTGAATATTCGTCGTGACAGTGGTGAGTTTGTTGGTCGCTGCATTGATGGGGTCACCGGCAATATGCTGACTAATGCTACTGCAATCAATTTGACGGCCATCAAGATACTTTGTCATGTAGGTTGTCCAATTAAGCCAGAGTGGCAATCGCTAGAGCGTCAATATTTCCCTGATACTGAGTTTTCATCGGCGCCTGAATGCGGCACATTAAGTGAAGAATCATCGTTGAATGAAGTGTTTGATGATGTTGAGTTTCGATGTGTACATCTTTATGCAGGTATGGCTCGCGAAAAGTGGCCAGAGCTAAGCGAAGAGCAAGTCGAGAATCTGTGTTCACAGTATGAGACTGTTGTGATGGGTTTTGGCGAAACCTTGGAAAGCGCGAAACCAAACATTCAATGTGTGATTAATTGTTCTAAGAAACCTTCAACCGTTCTGAATACCATTCGAGCGAACTATAAAAAGGCAGTGCAAGAGTAAGGTATGAGAGAGCGGCAAATGCCGCTCTTAACTTGTGAGTGAGCAAGTTTTTATCCCGCCTAATTTGCTGTTACTCTGAGTCCATCAATGGTTTATAGGTGTACATATGGTATCTACAGGCCGTCAAGGCCGCTTTTTTTGTCCTTTCGTTCTTCGTATCTTCCTTTGAACCGTCTACTGACAGAACCTTGTTTGCAAGGGTATATGAACGCTTCGCGCCCTTGCTAACCAGAACCATGTCCGTAGGTCGGACAGTCAGACGAAAACGACATAGACAAAAAGGACATCGTTATGACTGCATCAAACCTTACTTACCTAAATAACGCACTTTTCTCAGCAGACGAAAAACAAGCTCTTGACCACGCAGCTCAAATCCTAAAATCTAAGCTCTTCATCAACGAACAACCTGCACTGACATCCCCTGACCTCGTTAAGGCATACTGCCAAACCTCACTAGCAGCAAAAGAACACGAAGTCTTCGGTGTCATCTTCCTAGACAACCAACATCGAGTTCGTGCCACTGAAGAAATGTTCACAGGCACTATCGATGCCGCGAGCATCTACCCGCGAGAAGTCGTAAAGCAAGCTCTATCGCATAACGCAGCTGCGGTTATCCTTTACCACAATCATCCCTCTGGTGTCGCTGAACCTAGCCAGAGTGACCGTCGAATCACTCGCCGTCTTGCTGATGCGTTAGCGTTAGTCGATACGCGAGTCCTAGACCACTTTGTTATCTCTCACGAAGAGGTTGTGTCATTCGCTGAACGAGGATGGATTTAAACGGCTTCAGCCGTTTAAATGCCTGAACTTAATGTTCAGGCTAAACTTGTTCTTACCCCTAGAGGATGAAGAAGTAAATGAACGTGGTTGGTTTCTCTATCCCACTGTTTCATTTCGCAAGAGAACCGATTGAATTTATGAACAGCGTCGATGACTTCATCAGGGAGGGGAGTGTGAATGAGCATAGAGATGGGTGCTATCTGCATTTCGTTGTCATCAAAGCAATGCTCAATGTGTGATTCCAGCATGTAGAGAACATTAGGTAATGTTTCTTGGTCTTCTTCGTAAACTTTAGAGTCGATGTTCGCTTCGTCATTTAAGTAAACAAGTAACTCCATGAGCTTGCTTAGATCCGTTGGTTTGCATTCATCAGCCAGAGAATGGAGTTCATACAGCCGTTTTTCCAAATTACCTTGCTTCGACTTGGCAATATTGAGCATCAAACGAATGTCTTTCTTGAGGCTCGAAAAGGCTTTCTCTTTAAGTTTTGGCTTCAAATATTTATTGAGTATGTCGTTGCGTTTGGATATAGGTATAAATCGATCACTCATCGATACGGTGAAGAGAAGGTGGAGTAGGGCATTTAAAACCAGTGTATGAAAGGTTCGGTAGTAGTGTAAGTCTTTAATATTTGACATTCGGCCTCAGAAAAAATGTGTATTCCCAGACTCTATATAAGGTCATCTGTTGGATTTTCAATCGTTCATGTAATGGTTTGGAATCAAAGTAACCGTTTAAAGAGATGTTTTATAGGGCGTTACCCTTCAGGCAAGGCTTTTCGGCTGACGCCTCGTGTCGATAACTTGAACCACGATATCGAGCCAGATCGATGTGGCTCTAAGTTACTGCCACACAATCCTGAACGCAAGCGAGCTTTCACCTCCATCGGTGAGCTGGAATGCATGCACTTCAACTCAGTGCAAGTGACGGTGGCCGCTGATCCCACTCCTTATCAACCTGATGTGTCTGGCCAAGTTGTTTCCCTTGCTCGTTTCCTTTGTGCCTTCGCTACTTACTGGTAACCATCCTCAATCAGAACCCTATCTGCAAGGGTAAAATGAACGCTGCGCGCCCCTGCAGAGAAGAACCATGTTTGAGGAATGGACAGTCAGGCGATGGCCAAGAGAAAACCGACTGACAGGAGATACAACATGGCTACACACAATGCAGCATCACAATACTTTCAAGTCGCGCTAGGCAGCTCAATCTTACCTCGCGAGCTCTATGACGCAGGCTTTGAAATGCAAAACTTCAAATTCCTTCACACCAACTTCGAAGATGTGAAAGCTCTTTTGATAGACTTCTACGTTGTGGATGAATCGAACCACATCCAAACCATCTATCGCTTCGAACGTTTGCCGTTTTAGACGGCAAACTTCATGGCTAAGGAGAACCGTTATGTAGCCAATTTATGCATGATTGGAATTGGCTACAGTCTGCTTAACTTTTTTGAAAGATGATCTGATTTAGGGGTAGTGACCTTAGGATATTATGAGTTTTTCCCAAAGAGGTTTACCACCATATCAATCGTTTTTACCTTGTATTTACCAAGAGTATAATTAACGGGTATGCAGCAGCATACTGGCTTTGTTGCGTAATTCGAGGGAAATAAATCAGAAGGTTGCGATCTGATCGGCTAAGTAAGTTAATTATCCTAGTCTCATGCCGAAACCTCGCTACAAAACAACGAACTGGAAACAGTACAACAAAGCCTTAATCAACCGCGGTTCAATCACTTTCTGGATTGATGAAGAAGCCATTCGCCAGTGGAAGCAGAGTAAACAAGATAAACGTGGTAGACCTCGTCAGTTCAGCGACTTAGCCATTACCACTGCTCTTATGGTGAAACGAGTTTTCTCAATGTCGTTGAGAGCATTGCAAGGGTTTATCGATTCTGTTTTTTCATTGGCTAACGTCCCTATAGTCTGCCCACATCACAGTTGTATCAGTCGAAGAGCTAAGCAAGTCGAGGTTTCATTTAAACCAAAGACTAGAGGTGCAATACAGCATCTAGCCATTGATGCAACAGGTCTCAAGGTTTATGGCGAAGGTGAATGGAAGGTCAAGAAGCATGGTACTGACGGGAAGCGTAGAGTCTGGAGAAAGTTGCATTTAGCGGTAGACACCAGCACTCACGAAATCGTCGCCGCAGAACTGAGTTTATGTAATGTTACCGATGCAGAAGTCCTCCCTAACTTGCTCAAGCAAACACGCCGAAGAATTATCGAGATATCTGGTGATGGCGCTTATGACACAAGGGATTGCTACGATGCCATACGATTCAAGCGAGCTGTTCCACTCATCCCTCCAAGAGAAGGGGCAGCCTTCTGGGAGAATGGTCACCCTAGGAATTTAGCGGTAGGTTGCCAGAAGCTCTACGGCTCCAACAATAAGTGGAAAAAGCGGTACGGCTATCATAAACGCTCACTATCAGAGACAGCAATGCATCGAGTGAAGCAGTTGTTAGGTGGGCGATTAAGTCTGAGAAACTACAATGCTCAGGTTGGTGAAACTTACGCCATGATTAAAGCGCTGAACAAACTTACAGGGCTTGGTATGCCCGAAACTCAGTGCATTGTATAAGAACTAATCAATTGCAGGCAGTTTGGTTCTCTGACCGAATTACGCATCAAAGTCAGTTGAATTCGGGGATTACATCATAAGTATTTTATTATGCCTTGACGGTTTATTAATTAATTTATATTTAAATAATAAATTAATTAATATTGATTTTCGTTTAGCTCCCTTAAATTGACTGAATTCTAATATTTAAAATACTGTCTATATTTATGGGAAAAATAATATTACTTACCTGTTTATTCAGTGTTCCTGTACTAGCCGCGACAGAATCCCCTCAGGTTTTTGTTGGAGTAAAGGGCGGACACCTATGAATAACTACCATCACTCAAACCCAGAGAGCACAATTTTAGGTCTTTATAGCGGGTTACAGTTTACTCCCTCTTGGAGTTGGGATTTAGGCTATCAATATCACGAACTAAAGGCGGATGCCACATCGATTGATGTTAAAGCTTGGTTAATTGAAAGTGCTGTTCGTTACGATTGGTACCTAAAAGATAACCTAAGTTTATACGGTCGACTTGGTGCTACTTATTGGGACATGGAAAAAACGCAACTGTCTTCAAATAAGAGCGATGCAACAGGTTTTTCTCCGCTCGGTGAGGTGGGGGTTAACTATCACTTTAACCCTAACGTCCGATTATCAACGGGCTATCAGTACATTGGCGGTATTGGTCGGTCAAATACGGGTAAGTATGATAGTCATGGATTGTTGGTCAGCCTAACTTATACGTTTGGCAGTACAACTCAACCTGCGTTAGTCGAAACAGCGCCAATGCCTATTATTGAAGATACTCTCGTTAAAGAGACCGTCACTGTCAAAACACCTCCTCAAATACAGACCTTTTCACTAGGATCGTTTGGTGTTGACTTAGTCGAACCTAACCAAGAGTTTATTGACCAATTAACTGAAGTATCTTCAGTATTAAATTCTTACCCACAAGCTCAGGTCACGGTTGTTGGACACACTGAATCGACAGACTCCGCACTCTATAACCAAAAGCTTTCCGAGCGTCGTGCTCAAGCGGTCGTCAATAAGCTGGTTGGATTGGAAGTCACACTGGCACAACTTCAGTGGAAAGGTGAGGGTGAGTCTCAACCTATTGCAGATAACAATACTGCAGAAGGACGAGCTAAAAATCGCCGAGTTGAAATCACCATCCCTAGCTTCCAGTTTCAAGAATAGGTTGTATTACTATGAATAAATATTTTAAATCTCTATTTTTAATAGTAATTTCCTCACTATTAATACTATTAACCGGTTGTAACTCAGAAGGCGCTTTCTCTGTGTCAGCTGACTCTGAATCAGCCTTAGAATTAGAACGTATAGATATCGTCGCTTCTCCGATAACAACGAAAGGAGTGAGTGCGCTGACACTTACGGCAGGTAACCAGCAGCCTTTTGAGGCTGTTGGTTACTACTCAGACGGCTCATCTCACCCATTAACGGATTTAAACGTGAATGATTGGCATACAAGTGATAAAGAGGTTGGTTACTTTAACGTACCTGGAGTGTTGATTGGCGGTGATAGACCAGAAATTGTGACAGTACATGCGTCAAAAGGCGGCATTTCCAGTAATAAAGTAAATATCAATGTCACAGCGGCGATCATCACATCAATTCAAGTAACACCTTCACCGGTGAATCTTGCGAAAGGTCAAACGCAGCAGTTAGTAGCGACCGCAATTTACAGTGATGGCTTATCATCGGATGTGAGCAGCAGTGCATCTTGGGCGCCGTTTGATACCACTTACGCCATGGTCACATCAGCAGGTTTATTATCGGGTACTGAGGTGGGTAGCACGACACTCACGGCCACCAAAGATGGCATCACCAGTAATACGGTGGATGTGAATGTCTCGGCAGCGGACATTACTGCCATTCAAGTGACGCCATCACCAGTCAATGTTGCGAAAGGTCAGAGGTGGCAGTTAGAGGCTAGGGCGACGTACAGTGATGGCTCATCATCGGATGTGAGCAGCAGTGCATCTTGGGCATCGGTTGATACCGCAACGGCGACAGTGACGCCAGCAGGCTTATTATCAGGTGTTGATGTAGGCAGCACGACGCTAACCGCATCAAAAGATGGCGTGACCAGTAACACAGTGAGCGTGGAGATCAGCGCTGCGTTCATCACCGCGATTTCGGTCACACCGCCTTCGGTTTCCGTCGTGGAAGGTCAGAGACGACAGTTACTCGCGACAGCCACCTACAGTGATGGTAACTCATCAGATGTGAGTGATTCCGTCACTTGGACCTCTGACGAGCCACAGACAGTCACGGTCACCCCTACTGGTGTGCTAGCGGGGAACGCTGTCGCCAACACGACTGTTACAGCCTTCAAAGATGGCGTCACCAGTAATACTGTGGATGTCGAGGTCACCAACGCTGCCATCACTTCAATCACCGTTACCCCTTCAGCGGTCTCCGTCGTGGCAGGTCTGAAACAACAGTTACTCGCGGCAGCCACCTACAGTGATGGTACCTCATCAGATGTGAGTGATTCCGTCACTTGGACGTCGGATGATTTGAGTACCGCGACAGTAACGCCGACAGGCTTCATGTCTGGCGTCAATGTCGGCCAAACAACGATAACCGCCACTAAAGACGGCGTCACCAGTAATACGGTGAGCGTGGAGGTCAGCGCGTGTACGAACACTTCTTTTTGTCTTGATATATTCGATACTGGGAATGGGAAGTTGTTTACCAATTCACCCTCAACATTATTTCTCTCCTCTATTGGAGGAAGTGTAAATAATGGTGTTACGCAAGAAATTGGAACTTCTGGGCCTGCTGGAGATTTCTTGTGGTTCACCTGGGAGAACGCATCTAGATTATGTGCCGCATATAATAACAGGAATTTAGCAGGACGCACCAACTGGCGTTTAGCAACAAAAAATGAGTTAGAAGGGCTCTTCAATACATACGGCAATATGTTCAACGCGCGCGGATGGCCAGTCAGGCTAAATTACTGGTCAAGTATGACAGTTGGTCCTGGCTTTTTTAATGTAAGCCTCAAGAATGGCGGGGGAGGGCCTAGTCTGGGAGAAGAAGAGTTGTATGCGTCCTGCGTCTCAGTTCCCTAACGTTTAACGTATGAGTTTTTGATCTTCCAACCTATAACCACCTACTTCGGCAGGTGGTTACTTTTTTCGTAGATGTGCAGTCAACTGTATTTAAAAGGATATCGCTGCAATCCTGAACGCCTGCGTAGCTGCGCCTCGTCGTTACCTTTCACTGATTTCAATTAAGTTCGAGTAAGGGATTACTGTTTTATGTGCTGATTTCCCTTTCGACTCGCATTTCATTTGATGGTGCTCGCAGGCTGTTAACCCTCCTCAAACAGAAAGGAAACTCTTCATGACACAACAACATACAACGCTCTCTAAATCGAATTTAAGCGACCAGTGTTTCGCCGCTGGCCATAAAAGCTCACCAAAAAATGATATATATTTGGGCGCTCGTCGTTGACTAAGGCAAGCTCAGTGACGTTTTTGTAAGTGTCTCACTAACCCGCTCTTGAGTATAACCATGATCTAAAGCCCAGCGATGGAGATCTTCAATCGGCATAGGTTTGGCGTAATAGTAACCTTGATGTTGAAAGACGCCTCTTAATAAAAGTCCTTTAGCTTCTAGTTTATTTTCAACTCCTTCTGCTACTAGATTTAGCTCTAATTGTTTAGCCATCTCAATATACCCATCGAGAACAGCGGACTTTCCTTCATCAATGGACCGTGTAAACATTTTGTCTATTTTGATAGTGTCAATATCGAAATAATGCAAATACGAGTTTCCGCCATAACCGGTACCTGCATCATCAAGGCTTATTTTAAGTCCTAATGTTTTGAGTAAGGCGATACGCTGACTGGCAAACGATAAATTTTCAATCGGTTGACGTTCTGTTAATTCAAGCGTCAGTTTTGAGTAGTCGTGCTGAAACCGCTTTAAATAGTGGTAAAAATCGTCATTTTGGAGGTGCAGAGGAGTGATGTTGACACTGCAATAAAACTTGGAGTTTTGACTCATCAAAGACGATAAGTCTTGGTAAATGGTTGTAATGAGATTCTCTGTTGTTGGAATGATCTCCCCACTTTGCTCTAGATAATGGATGAACTTGCTTGGTTCTATGACACGGCCATCAGAGGGAAGCCATCGGAGTAAAGCTTCGACACCGAGCATTTTACCTGTTTGTGCGTCGACGATGGGTTGATAATAGGGGAAAAACTGGGCGTCTCGAACCGCTTTTTGAAGAGCAATTTCTTTTTTTGCGTGCCAATAGGAAACACATAACCAAAGAATGGTGAGTGAAATCATAAAGAGTAAAGTGGTAACCGGCCACAAGTTTTGCTTAAACTTCGAGAGCACTCGTGAGGTAGAGACGGAGGATTCAAAGGTAAGAGGGAGATAGTTTGAAGCAACTGAGTTCGAGTACAGGCGATCGGCATTGGGCAAATTGCCTATTTCAAGGATAGTGTAATTTTCTTTTGGTAAAGATAAACGAATATAGCGTTGATGGTTTAAATCATTTTCAAGAAAAAGGTATTCCGTACGTAATGGAAAGAGGAAACCATATTGTCCATTCGAACCGTATAGATAGGGGGGATGTTTTGGGGTTGTAGAGAGAGAAACAATCGCTAAACGCCACATTTCCCCTTTTAGTTGTGTCTTGAGTAAGTTCTTAAAATTACGTTGTTCAAATTGCTCAACGCCAAAAGGGGAGCAATAGGTATAGGGTTTCTGTTTATCAAGATTAACGATGGGTATCGACATAAGTAGATGCGACACATAAAGCTTCTCTAACTGCTCTATAGTGTCAGTGGAGCATTCACCGCTAGCGACGCTTGCTTCAGAAAGAGTGGGTTTTTCAAGGCCATATTTAATCGCAACAGAAACGATTTGATCGAGGTAGTCGACGTCATGCTTAATTTCATTATGAACTTGATAAAGACTGGTTGCTAATGAAGCCAATAAGCTAAACAACAGGGCCAATAACATAACACCAGTTTTATAGACCCATTGAGGGTGGGGACTGAATAAGCGGTCTAACCAAGGGTGTCTGGAGCGCTTACTTAACTCTTTATAATTATAAATCCAACGAATTGTGTTGAGCTGTGAAACGTTATTATGCGGTTTAATTAACGTTAATTTCTATAAAACCTTTTAATCTGAAAGGGTAAAATCATAAAAGTGGAAAGCCGATCACTCTTTGTTAGGAATTTTCAATTTTTAGGTTATAAATCAAGCCTTAAAGAAAACACTGACCGTAATCTTGGGCCGCATTAAACATATGGCTTAAATGTAAGGCTTTCTTTGTTAAAGGGTCATATTTATGACAAGCAAAACAGCCCCTATCTTCTTTAGGATGCACTAAAGCAAACCATTGAGGGTTTTGGACAATAGGTTGTCTAAGGAAGGAAACAGGAGAATGAGAATAAGCTCATGAAGAGATGGAGGTAGGCCCTCCAGAGTCTGCTGTCGGAAGCCGGCTCTAAACCACTTTCAAGTGGCTGTGTACGGACCTTACCCGCTGGATAGTTTAACCGTTATACATACAGCTTATCTTTAAACTTAGACATTGCGCCAATGAAATCCCCCCTTTAACGAGAATCTTGCATATAATAAAATGCAAGTTTAGAATGCTTCCCATCTAAAGGAGATTCCAATGACAAATGCAGTAATCGAACGGCTAATTCAATTCCGAATGGCGAATGGAATTAAGCAAGCTGAGCTATCAAAGGCTATGGGGTTTAAAGATCGACAAACCTTATCTGCCATAGAGAACCAAGATCGAGATCTAAAGCCAGCGGAACTCCAAGCAGCTCTTAAGCATATTGGTGTCTCGATGAAGGATTTCTTAGATCCGACTTCACTTGTAGGCAAAGCAATGTTCTCTTGGCGTCAACAAGAAGCTTCTGCAGAAGCGTTACAAGCGACTGAGGAAGTGGCATCTCGGGTCATAGGGCTCTATGAACATATCAAAGGCACTGACAACGCTTCTCCTTTGCTATTTAAACTACCATTAAACAAGCAAAGCACCCTTGATCAGGCTAGAGAAGCAGCTGAAAAGTTAGGTGCCCATGTTCAACTCGGAACTTACCCAGCGAAAAGTTTGATGAGCAAACTATCTAGCTTGGGAATCCATATACTGTATTTAGATCTGCCTGACGAAGTATCAGCAGCTGCAATTAATGTTACGAAAGGAAACTATATCGTTCTCAATCGTAACGAGGTTTATGGGCGATTAAACTTCAACTGCGCACATGAGTTGTTTCATTGCCTTACTTGGGATGCACTTCCACCAAGCCACTATGAAAGCTCTTATTCTAATAAGAGCGGGAAGAAACCTATCGAGGAAAAGCTAGCAGATGCCTTTGCTGAAGCTCTGTTGATGCCTAAAGAAAGTGTGATGCAGCATGTTGAATCTCACACAGGCCCAATAGACGAGAAGTTTATTAATGGGTTGGCCAATACATTTGAGGTTAGTAGCCCTGCAATGGTACACCGACTTCACACCCTTAAAGTTTTAACTCAAGCTGAACGTAATGCTCTGAATGGGGACTTACTGCGCTTGAACGGGGGCCACCACAAAAGAGAAAAACCAAGGTTATTCAGTTCTGAATTTGTAAATGATCTACACAATGCGTTGTTCCGTGGCAAGGTATCTATTCGCAAAGCTACAACAAATTTGAATATGGATATGGGTGATCTCGATGATACATTTGAGAGTTATAACTTAGCTTCACCGCTTGAATTGTAGGACGGCATAAATGCAATTAAACGGACCCAAGCACGGTGATATAATTTTAATTGATGCCAACGTAATTATCGAAGCTGACAAACTGAAAACTTGGAACGCTATTGCTGGAGCCTACAATTTACACACTGTAGAGACAGTGATTAAAGAAGCACTGCGGAAACCAGCTCAAGGGCAAGGGATAAACATGACCGAAGCTAGTTTGCGAGGCTCATTCTCCACTATTCATACTGTCAGTGAAGATGAAAGCGCAGATTGGATCTTGAGCTATCCTGAGCTAATAGACAGCGCAATCGATGATGGCGAAAGGGATTTGCTTACGTATTTCCACTGTTGCGGTGATAAGAAAGTTTGGTTTTTGTGTGGTCCTGACGTAGGTGCAATGAAAGGGTTACATGGGATGGGTTTGTTAGATCAGCTCGTATCATTGGAGCAGCTACAGAAAAACTGCGGCATTAAAAATAAAATTCAGAACCACTTTAACCAAAAATGGCATGACACTACAGTTTATGAGATCAAGTCGAACCTGCGTTGATGCTGGAATAATACTCCCTCACAACCAAAAGGGTAGTATTACGGGTAGTTAATCGTCTAAAACCAAAAGAAACCATACTTTATACCACTGTTTTTATTGAATTTAACTAACTCAATCTACATTCAGATCCATAACGTTTGTATAAAATCACTTAAACTTCCTTTTAAACATAACGCCTCATTCAGTGGCGATTCACAATATTTTGATGAACTAGCTATTATTGTGATTCTTGCGTAAAAACTTTTCTAACTCGCATCGTTTGTTCTCCCAAAAATCAAGTCTCATACTCGCTTGATTGGATTTAACCTTTGAGCCTGACTTTAGATCTAGCAACAAGCTTTCAATGGTCGAGTCTATAAATTTGGCATGATCAAAAAGCTCCTGTTTATTCATTTTTTTGAGTTCACTTGTATCATTCATAATTTCATTTCCTCCAACATGGAATTTTTGCATCCTCGAACTGACACACAACGCCGCGTAAGTAGTGAGCAACGTAGACCACCCTATTTAAGCCATTGTGCCGTAAACACTAAAACTGAATAAAACCGCAAATGCCGAGCGTTGGGAATCCGTCTTAAACGCTTGTATGCGTGCTGAATTGTCCTAAATGCCCCAAAGCCTTGCTAACAACAAACCACCTGAAACTAGTAGCGCCAAACACGATACAGCCAAGGTGAATGTATGACGTTTTGCTGTACGACGCCCCTCAATAAGAAAGGTCAGGTGTTTATATGCGTCCATCCAATGAATGTACTCTTTGTAAGTAGAATCATATAAATGTTGGTTATTGCTATCGCCGCCTTTATGTTCCACTGGGACTCGCGCCATGTGCTGTTTCAGCCGCAATCCATTGTGTTCTCAGTAACAATCCACCGTCTCTTGGGGCTGATAATGTTAATTATCCCTAAAGCGGCATCGATATTAACTTCCCTAAAATGAACATTCTCAGGCGCATTTTTAAAGAATGATCTAACGTCAGATTCTGCTTGAATGAACCCCAGAATAACAGGAGTCGGAATACGAAGATTCCGTAACTTTGCCGTATCTCTCAAACACGATTGTAGTCCCATGTTATCCCCCAATTTTCGGAACTTAATTTCTATTCCAACAAATACAGGGCAGTCGTATAGATGGACATCAAAACCTTTGTGATTACGCACAGGATGAAACGGAGCCTTTTCAACATCAAGGAGAGCAATATCTAGCCGACTTAGGTACTCAGAATTAACGATAGAAATATCATATTCATTCAGAGGGTTACCGCCTCCAGTGATCCTTAAGACGTCTGGAATAGCATGACGAAGTCGAGTAAAAAGCTCGCCTTGTATGTCGGATTCAAACAAATATCGAAAAGGATTACTTTGAAACTGCCGCAGGAAGCTCAAAACCTCAGAGTTCAGTGTTTGTAGGTTATTAGCATTTGAATGAAACATATACGATCCTGCATGCAAATAGGTTGTTTTAGCTAACTCGATGACTATCTGGCTACTCTACTGGCATAAGAAAAAATAAGTCAATTAACACGGGGATGAAGTGTGGTGTTAGCTTTATATAACAAGAAAAGGAGCATTTTCTACTTAGAGAATGCCAACAGTCACAGGCTTCGAACCGAGCACTTCCTACAGAGTCTCTCTGACGTAGCTATAGCCCTTTTTCTGGTGACAGGCATTAATGAAAGTACAACTCACGTTCCCTAGCGATAGTGCGTTTCCACCAAACTTAAATATCCTGCACTAATGTGAGTTGCGTAAGTCAAGTTTCGAACTCTTGTTCATTTTTATGGCTCATAAGGCTGGTTGAATGCCACACACCACCGATGGTACGGGTCTGAAAATTTAACGCGCTTGGAATCGAAAGACTCAGGCTTATGTGGCCAATAACTTTTGGCATGTCCTTTCAGCCACTGAACAGTACCTTTGTATTCCTCGTGCTTTTTATTTGAGATTACTTCAAGCAAATCCTGATAACCGTTCATTCCGCCACAATCTTCAGGCGGACAAGCTCTCCTTCCAGCGACGCACTGAGGAAAATCAGAATCCAGTGGGGCTAGGAACATACCAACTAACACCACCTCATGATGCCAGTTATCACCAAAGTCGTATATATAATCGATCGTATTACCTAATGATGTGAAGTATTTTTTAACTGAAAACTCCCAACCAGCAACTACACGATCATCATGCTCTGATTCCAGAATACCTATTGGCTTACCGTTTGTTGGTCCGTTTTTCCTTGGTGTAAATTCATGCAGATGGTAATCTAGCCATCCAAACGCATCTTGAATGGCAACGTGTAACTCCCAAAAATTGTAATGGTCAGGAACATCAATCTCCCTCCAAATTTCAGGGTTGCTATCAGAATATCTTAAATCGAAGAATCTTTTGGTGCATCATTGATTACTAGTCCTATAGATAAGAATGAACCTAAATATCAGGTAATTGAGACGTTTTCATGCCAAGAGCTGCCAATTTTATCAGTTATGGTTATAACGGTCGCTGCTCTATAAGAGAATATCAGACCTATGTCTGCTGAGTACACTCACTATTCTGGTAAGGACTGAAGGTTGTCGTTACTTTGGGATTAGAAAATCTAGCTCACCTGAAGCCCTGCGTATCGTTACTGACAAAGCTCACTAAAGCGGTTTGGGGCAATTCTGAGCTCGCCTCACTAGCTAGTTCAGGTTATGTCCGTTTAAATTCAGTGTCACATAGCAGTTTTGCATGTAAGCATTATTATTGGCATTCTCCCTCCGGTCGGTTCATTCCGTCACTGCGTTCCTCTCACGATAACTAGAGTCACGGGTATAGAGCTAGCTCGATGTGACTCAAAGTTCCTGTGAACAATCACCCAACGCCTTCGCTACTGCGTAGCTGCGCCTCGTATCTCGTTGCCGTTTGTCGTACCTCCTCACATAAAACCTTTCACTGGCTTCGCTTAAGTTCGAGTAAGGGCTGGGTGTCTTATGTGCCGATTTTCCTTTCAACTCGCATCATTTGATGGCGCTCGCAGGCTGTAAACCATCCTCACCCAGAACCCTCTTTGCAAGGTAGGGCGAAGCCGCTGCGCGCCCTTGCAAAGAAGAACCATGTTTGAGGAATGGGACAGCCAAGCGGCTCCATAAAAGTGATACTCAAACAGAAGGAAACTCCTTATGGCACAACGACACTCAACCCCAACTCTCTCTAAATCGAAGTTCAGCGACCAGCGTTTCGCCGCTGGGCACGAAAGCTCACCAAAAAATGATATCTATTGTCATTTGCTTCAGCAGTTACCGACTTATCTTGACCCGTCAAAGGTGGTCAGTGTGGTCGTTCGTGGGGAGCACTTTGGTTCATGGGATACGCCGCGTGAGCAATGGGAGGCAGGTTTTCAAGTCATGGCCATTGAGTCAAATGGCGATGAGAAACACGTTACGAATTTTATGCCCTCTCAACTTTCAATATCTGCAATAAAACAAGAATGTGGCGAAATTGCAAAAGCACTCACCGCCACATTAATTGATACCACCATTAATTTTAACGTTAAGGCTTAAGTTATGAAATATCTATCAGATTATACCCAACAACCACAAACCGCTTTATTTGATGAGCTGGGCGCATTTTTCGCGTTTTCTAATAAGCAGTTCGATGAAGCCAAGAAAAAAGGCATTGAATACGTGTCTCTTGGTATGGGAATGATTGTGCCCAAAAACAACGCTAAGAAATTAGTCGAACGCTTAGAGGAAATTCAAAAAGAAGGGATTAAGCAAGATATTGCCGAAAATGGCAAAGAGGCAATTATTCGTCGTGAGCTATTTAATCACGAATGCTTTTACACGGGTGATATTTGTGACTGTGTAGAAAAACTAGACGAGTACGGTTACAGCTACGACGACATTTATCAAGTCTATAGCCACATTTGCAAAACCGAAGACGTGTACTAAGCACAAATGAAAAAGCCTCAATGTATCGGCAGAAAGCATTGAGGCCATGTCCAATTAATAACTATAGGTAGTTTCAATATGAACAAATCAAATACTATCCCAAAGCAAGAAAAATTAAAAGCAAAAACGTATGTTTGCACGGCTATTCCGTTTGAACTTGGAAAAACAGTCATGACGCAAGGCGTTGTTGATATACTAGAAAATAACATTGGTTCACAGGGGAGTGTGTTTATTGCACTCACTCGTCATAAAAATGGGGATTGGGGTTCTATCTGTGTTGAAGATAAAATCATGAATGATGAAGCCACCAAAACAGGAGAACGTGTTTTATCTGAATATAAATTATGTGGGGATCGTATTTGGATCATTACCGAAACAGATAGAAGTGTCACCACAGTTTTGCTTCCTAGTGAATATTAATCTCTTCAAAAGTGCGATAAAATGGAGTCCTGATGGACTCCATTTTTTTGCTTATGAAAAAGTCATGCTTATTATTGTTCATTTTTCCTAGTGCGGTTTCGGCCTTTTGTTTTGAAGAGGCAGCCGCGCATTATAATGTCTCGCCAAAGTTGCTCCGAGCGATTGCGCAGGTGGAAAGTAGCTTAAATCCTAAAGCATATAATGAGAACAAAAACGAGTATGGAAAAATAACAAGTCGAGACTTTGGTTTGATGCAAATTAACTCGTCTTGGTTTCCTCGTCTCGCTGAATTCAATGTTAACGAATCCAATGTGTACGAACCTTGCTTTAACGTGTCTCTTGGTGCTTGGGTATTAGCATCTAATTTTGCCAGTCATGGTTATAACTGGAACAGTGTCGGTGCTTATAATGCTGGATTTTCTAAACGCACCGAGAGCGCCCGAAAAATATATATCCAAAAAGTTCAATCCGTTTATTTTTCTCCAAACTTCAAATAACATATATCGCACCATTGTGGTGCAAGTGGCATTTCGTTGATCTTCTCTCCAAGCCTGGCACACGTTGCCTGTTCATCCCGTTTCAATCGCCACCAATCGGCTTTTCGCTTCGCACTGGCTGCAACCCCTCCGCTCAAGATGGTTAACCGATGAGTGATCATTGTTAGCGTCGTAGGGTCTTTGAGTAGGGACCACACCCCACGCTAAATGATTTCATCATTTAAATGGTTGTCTGTGAAAAATATAAATCAAATAAAAACAATAAGATAAGTTGATTTTATTTGAGTTTTAACCGGTCAGAAAATTTTTCAAATTCTGAACTAAAATTTGGTTCAAATGTTAATTGAAAATCTTCAAATCGTATTTGATTGTTATTTAACCCTTTACCAGTAAGGGCTGTGAGCCCGTTGAATACAATGTTAATACAATTGTATTTGAAGTGTATTTAACCCTTATAGGGGAATGGGTCTGGGACATTTCTGATTTTAGGTGTATTGTATTGTTAATACGATCGTATTGAGCTTTACTAATGGTAATTGTGGGTAATGGAGAGAAGATAATGGCAAGAAGTCGAGTACTGCAAGCGTCGATCAAGGGAAAGTTAGAGACAGATTTTGAGACTTACCAAACAAGAGAAAAGCTCACGGATGCCGATGCTGTGCGTGAGCTTCTTGCTCTGGCTTTGCGGATCAAGTTGAATGACAGTGAGGATGATCGCCCGTCGAACCGTGAGCTGATGGAAGAGATTTACCGGATCACCCGTCACTCTTCAGCGATAGGGGATATTATTCACGGACAAACGTTTGATGGTGAAAAATTATTCAGAAATCAGAAAGAATCTCAACCGATCAGGCGACAAGTAAAAGCGGATATTGATAATCAAGTCGACGCTTTTCTTGAAGGCAAAAAAAAGGGTAGCTAACTCGCTACCCTTTTTTCTATCGTTCTAACTCTCGGTCTACATCAATTTTATCGCTACAGTCTTGATCTGATTTAAAGTCGATTTCTCTTTGCGGAGACACGTCTTTATGTTCAAAATGTTCAAGCGCTTTGCTCTCTTTGTCTTCTTTATAAAACGTTATCGATTCATCAAGATTGTGTTTTTCTGAGCTAGTATTGAACTTACTTTCCTCCGTATTCTGTTGCAGGTCCCTCTCTTTGCCTTCGAATATCTCAATACACTCTTTAATTTGCTTCATCATATCTTCTTCGGTGACAAAATGAATATTGGTAGAGGCGAAGTTTTCAACAATTTTTTCAATATTGTTGGGGTTCAGATCTAAGTTTTGATTGGTTAACAGGATAATCACGTTTTGCCTGATGTCGTCGGCAGAGATATTCTGGATATCATTTTTTTGGTTCACATTAATGATATCAAACTGGCCTTGTGTTTGTTGATTAATGATAAACGACTGCTCAATACCTGTGCTGATAATGGTAGTATTTAAGTCCTGACCTTGATTGAATAGTGTCATTTGTTTCGACTTGGTGCCTAATACCCGGGGGTTGACATCCATGTCTAACGCTTTATTTGCCAGGTGATCTAGGTAAGTGATCTCAATGGCTCGGGTTTCTCCTTTCTGATCGTGTATATTCGCGATCATGGCGGGATGAAACGCTTTATCTTCGGAAGAGTAGACCGCTGGATGAAAACGGACATTATCATTCATCGGCTCTTTTACGCCTAATTTATTAAGATACTGTTCTACCAGCGTCCCTTTTATCTCTTGGCTTTGTTGTAAATAATCTTTGGCACGCTGCTCAAATTGAGCGACGTTTTTTGGCGTCGTATTCATAAGTTTCTCGTGATGGTCGTTGATGGTGAGTGAATATTGCTCAGGGTCGTTTAATAAGTTGTGCGCTTCATTGAGGGCTTCTTTATATGAGAGATTTTTATGGCTCATGATTAAGTTAATCAATGAGCCTTTTTCGCCCGTGGTGTAGTCTTTGAAATAGCCGCGATGATCGCCCGTTAAGCTGACTTTAATGGCTGATTTCCCAGAGCCAAACGTTAAATAATCGCGGTCTGATTTCGACTTGTTGGGCTGACCTAATAAATGGATGGCTAAGCTTTCCGTGTATTTAGGTAACTCAGTAGCAATGCGTGCTCTCAATCGATTGTAATCAAAGTCGCCGTTTTTATTCTGATAACGAACATCCTCATGAGGGAGCGGATGGTCATTAAAATAAGTCGTTGCTCGGGGAGGGAGCTGTTGGACGGTTTCGATTGCACTGGCTTTGTTCACCTCCTTAGAGAGCCAGCTTTTCATCATCTGTTCGGGGTTATCGGTATAGAGTCTGACGTGTTCACTCGCCCTGGTTAAGTCGATGTAAGCCCGTCTCAGGTTGCTCAGGGCGCCTTTTCCTTTGATTGAGGTAATCACGTTCTGGTAGGTGGCCCCTTGCGCCATATCTGCGGTGCGGGTATACGCATAGTCCCAATGGCCATCTTTCAGTTGTGTCGGATCAATGGACAGCGTCTGGCCATCTTGTGCCTGAGCGACGATGCGCTTTGTATCAGCATGAATGATGCGATGTTCCACATTGGCTTTGATGCCGCGAGTCTTGTCGGTAAAGCGAGTGATTATCTTGTCGTCTGTCGATAACGGTTTGTGTGAGACAGAAAACAAGGCGGTGAATTTATGATCACGATGCCGCGGAAGAAAAGTGCTCTCCTGAGTGGTTTCGTGACTTTTCATCATGACGACGCCATGCTCTGAATCGACTCTGGTAATGGTGGCGTACTGCCCGGGCTTGGTGCTGATCACCAGTCCCTTTTGATAAGGCATCATGGTCTTAAGCTCTTCACCGCTTGCACCCGTCGAGCGCAATCTCGGCGCAATGACGTTTTCTTCCCCTAATTGCTTTTGTTTCATTAAACCGTGACGGATATGCTCGGTGATCATGTCACGCTCCTTGTTGGTGTACGCGATAATGAGCGTGTTCTCACGAGTTTCCGGAGTGCGAGACAGGTAATCCTGAGCGACTTGGTGATAGAGCTTCTCTGTGGCGACTTGCTGTGCTTTACCAGGGTTTTGAGGATTGTCCTCTAACGTTGAAATAACGTGTTGCGTCTTACCCTGCTGATCGACACCTTGCTGCGCTAGCTTATCCAGCGCACTGTCCGGTTGTTTGTCGAGAATGTTGTGTACCGCGCTCAGTGTGGCTTGATTGCGTTGACGAATGATATCGGTCATTTGAGCGGAATCGATCATTTGCGCCTTGTCGATAATGCCCTTGGTCATCGCCAGTTCAAACGGCTTACCGGCATTAAGAGAAAGTAACTGCTCTTTATCCCCTAATAACACCGCTTTGGACTGACTTTGCAGGACTAAGTCAGTGAGTTCTTTGGCCTGTTTGTTACTGACCATCGAACTCTCATCAACAAAGAACAGGCTGTTTTTGTAGTCACTGGCTGAGGCTTTTCCCCTGCGTACATCGATGAGTAAGCTTTCCAGGGTCTGGGCGTTGAGCCCCTTGTGTTCTAATTCACTGACGGCGGAGTGGGTCGGGGCAAGGCCTATGATCTGGTCCGGCTGGTTTTTTCCCACTTGTGTGACATGCTGAATGAGCTCGATATTGGTTTGGAGCATGGTGGACTTACCCGTACCTGCTAAACCTTGTATCGCCACAAAGCTGTCTTTGGTCGTTGAAATCAGGTGAATGGCGTTTTTCTGACCATCAGTGAGGCGAGATTGAGACTCAAGGTAGCGATCTACCTGTTTGGGCGTGGCAAAGGGTTTATGTTGTTGTTTGCCTTGATGAACGTTATCGAGAATGTGTTTTTCGGTCGCTATCGCCGCCTCGGTTGTCCAACGTGTCCCATCACTGTATTCAGCAGAAAGCGCGTCACTGCGTTTTGCCAGCTCTGCCTCAATGTGGGCTTTAGTGATGGGGCTGTTCGCTTCTTCAAACGCATAGCGCACCGCTTCAATCACCAGTTGTTTTTGAGTGAATCCCGCCTCTTTTTCTGACAAGTGATTCAGGGCGAAATTGACCGCTTGCTCAGAGACAGGCGCATTCTGCTGTTTGGTGAGTAACCCAATGGCTTGTTCAATGTCCTGTCTGAGCGTGGATTCGGTGGCTTCGGATAAGTAACGATCGTTGACTGACTGTGTATGCAGCACTCGCTCGATGGCCGACGGTCTGACTTCGGCCTTGTCCAGTGTTTGCTGCGCTTTTTCAGGGGCATCGGTGAAGATATCTAAGCGCGCACTGTTTTCTGTCAGATCGTTTAATAACGCTTTTGACAGTGTGAAGGTTTTGGCCGATAGCAGGGTGTGGTTTTTGGGCTCGATGTGGTTGGCAGAGTGCACATAGTCGTAGCTCAATGGGGCGTCTTTAAGGCTGTCGAGCGGCAAGCGTTTGGTCTGGCCCTGGTGATCGGCTAACGTAAGGGAGTCCTTTGAGATACGAGTGACAATGTAGTGCTGTCCGGCTTCTAATTTTGAAGGGAAGTGTTTACCTGTGGTCATGATCCTCTCTCCTTGTGAGATCTCAAGGCTGTCGGGTTTGTATAATTGCATCTTCATCGATTGAAACGCTTTCGATGAAGGGTCAAAGGTGTGGGGAGTACCATCGGTTTTACTCAGTGCCTCTATGGTATTTGAGTCTTTATCGACACGGGCAACCACATAGTCATGGCGCTGACCCTCATGCCAGTGTCTGAGGGTCATCCCCGTTTGGTAATGCCTGGCTAACTCTTGTTGTGGTTTAGAGAGATAGTGGGCTTGCTCGGTGAATAGCGTGACGCTGGTGCGTGAGAGTTGATGGTCGTTTTTCAACGTGGATCGGATCTCATCCGTGAGGCGGCGCTGCTCGACGCTCGATGTCGCCAGGACTTGAGTATTGGTTTTGTCAGGGAGGGCGGCATAAGTTTGCGCGATATTGCGGTGGTCACTGTCGTGAAGGAATACCCGACTATCGGTTTGCTTGCTGTTGACCCAATTGTGTGTCGTGACATTGCCTTTGCTATAGAGATCAATGGCGCTGTGCGCTTTCATGCCTTGCCTGCTGGAGACTCGGTTCAGCAAGATGACTTTGCTGTTGGTGTGACCGGCTTTTTCGCTCAATGCGATCAATTCATTGGCACTCATCTTATTGGCGCTGTCGACCAAGATAACGTCTTTATTGGTAAGAGGGTGATCGGAGTGAAGCAACCCGTGTAAGGTATGACGCTGGTCATCCTGAAACAGATGTTTTACCCAAGTGGCAAAGGTGTGGCTCTCGCGAGCAATGTGGCGTTGATTCTGACGCTGACTGTGGGCGTTCTGAGACACGAATTGAACGCGTTTACCACTGTGGTTGCCCGCATTCAATAGGTGCTGCGCGATTTGCTCGGATGAACCGTAGACGTTGACCACATGAAACTGCTTGGTTGAAGCGTAGATGTCGGCTACTTTTTGGCGGTTGTTGTGGGGGATATTCAAGCGATTGAGCGTAGACTCATCAACATTCGTTCGCAGGTTATGAGCGCGGCCTTTGGTGACGTCCATTAGTGCTTTTTCTGTTTGCAGTGCTTCTTGAGAGGTGTATTGACCTTTGTTCGCCAGTGGCACCAGTTTCCCTTCTTTTATCCATTCATCCGCAGCCTGTTTTAAATCAATCGCATTGGCTTGCTGGCTGCCCTTAGTGAAGTCGGAGGCGGCCAGTTCAATGATTTTCTCAAGGCTTAATGAGGTCGAGTATTGGCTTAAATGCTTAACGCTGCGAGCAAAAGCCTCGTGCGCTTGCTGCATGGACTTGTTGGGTGTGGCCGGGGTCTCTAAGCTTTGCCTGACGAGGTGCGTCGGGTCTAATCCCTGGCCTTTGACCGTTTGTTGCCACTGATGATTTAAGGTGGCATCACTTTGGTAGGTCTTGCTTGGGCGAGTATCGAGGGCGGCGACATCTCTGCTGGCCTGAGTGTTATGACCAAACGTTAAAACCTGTTGGTCAATCTGTTGTTTGCGGGTCGAGAACGCTTTGTGCAGTGATTCAGGGACACCGCCAATATCAAACTGGCCCTGACCAATGCCTTGAGTTGTGAATCCTAAACGCTCAGCATCTTTTGCGAAGTGACTCTGATATAAAGCGGTGTAATACTTCTGAAAATGATAGATGCGCTCGCCTGTCCCATTGATCACGCCTCCCTTTTGTTTTAAGCAAGAGGCGAGGGCACGCAACTCTCCTTTTTGATCACGGGTCATATTGGCGGCAAGGGCATGAGAGTGGAGTTGAGGGTCATTGTTACGACTGGTTTTATGACGCACAACGGCAAAGAGCATGGCGTCGGTATTTTCGAACTCTTGTACGCCTTTTTCATGGGTGACTTTGACTTGCGCGACGTCTTTCTCCAGCTCGGTGAGGGCGAACTTAACCGCTCGGTCATGGGCTTCGATCAAACGGGTATCTCCGCCAACCAAGGCCAGGATACTGACTGATTTAGGAGCCGAAAAGGTCAGGTCAAAGCCCGCTTTATGCTGCTGACGCTTACCTTGAATCGTTTCACCGTTGAGAGTACCAGAAAGTACGGATTCTAACGTTTTCTCTTTAACGGGCTGGCCTTGTAATCCGGCCTCTTGCGCCAGTTTGCCATGCCAAAAAGTATGGTTGTCCTGACTTTGTTCTTTGAGGTAATAATTGTCACCGTCTTTCTCCAGTGACATATCGGGGAGATCTTTAGGGTTCTCTTCGCTTAGGTAGTATTTGGCGGCATTGGATGCCGATTTTAGCGGGCTGATGGACATCATAATGGTGGTTCCTTATCGGGTACACCAAGAGCAGGGAGACTGGCTTGCACACGGCTGTGATCAAGCGTCTTTGAGTACGGAAGACATACTCAAGGATCACTCTTAGTGTCGGGTTGAGGAGGCGATGGGTTATACAAGGAATACTGCTGCTCGATAATCGTCGTCATTGTTTATCTGTAGAGACAAATTAGTACGCGCTGAGTCCCTAAAAAACGGTGTGAAGAAAGTGGGATGGCTGGATTGTTGGATATTCGTGTTGAGCAAGATTACCCAGAGCGCAGTGATTCAGCCGTCCGTAATTTACGCGTTGAAATTGAGGATGCATTGACTCGTTTAGAAGGGATTGAATTATAGTAATGTCAGGCAGTGAATTCGAATTAGGTTGTTTTTAAATTACTATTTTTATTGTTATTAAATACAATGGCTTGTGTTTAATTTGTGTCTTTTTAGTGCCGTATTTTATCTTGTCAATATGCCGTATTTATTCCTATGGTGACAAGGTTGCGTTATACTCCGAAGACATAACAGAATTAGGAGGTTCAAAATGACAGCCGTTGATCGTGTTTATCAGAAGATAAAGCGTTCCAGACGCTATGTTTTTGAACGCAAGGACTTTGATGGTTTTGCTAGCTACGACCAAGTTGGGCGAGCGCTCAGGCAGCTTGTTCAGCAGGGTGAGTTAATGAAGCTTGGCTATGGTTTGTATACCAAAGCAAGAATTAACAGCCTCACCGGTAAGCCTATGCCCACCAATCCGGGAGGTAGCGATGCCCTTATGCGTGAAATTCTTAAAATGAAAGGCGTCGACTTTGAGATGGATAGTCTATCGCTACAAAGTATTTCTGGTGCGAGTACCCAAATCCCATCATCCATTCAATACTCATGGAATCCCAAGCAGTTTAATCGCAAATTGGCAGTGGGTAACCGAGTATTAAACTCGCCGAGTTAGCGAAGAGACACCCAGCATCACTTGGCAAGTAATTCAGCTTCGGGTACATCCGAAAAAATGTAAATGGGGATCAGCTCTTGCTTTGGTCGAGTCGGCGTCAGTACCACTAATCATAAGTTTCACCGATTTCAGCCTCTTGAGTGATCGCCGCTTCCTCGATGTTGCGCTGTGCTTCCTCCTGATAAGCCTGCTCTTGATCCACTTGCTGGTTTTCGTTAACAAGTTCACTGACGGTATCGCTCTTAATCGCTTTTTGCATGTCCGTGGTTTCTGCTTTCATCTGCGCTTCATTCTCAAAGTTCGCTTCTTGAGCTTCGAGCAATTTGCGTCGCTCTTGTTCGTTGAGATAAAGTCCTGGCGCCACACACTCGTGATAAATCGCATTCTCATACGCTTTCGTCATCGCCGTTGAAAGCGTGATGTTGCGTTTATCAAAGGCAGGGCAGATGTCTCGCATCTTATCGAAGTGGAGATCAAGGCGAGTGATCAAATCAATGCCTGGCGAACGCAAATAACACTGCAAATCATCGAGTGCCTGGATCTCACTCGCTGATACCACCGGTCGAGTCACGGTTTGATGACCAAGTGACACCCCATCACGTAGGGTGTTCGCACCGTAAGAGACGTTTTCTTTTGATACGTCCACTTCCTGCTCTCCTAAGTCTTTTGAAGAGATACGCGCCATTGGCTCAGAAGGGGCTCGGAAGAAAAAGCGCGTGTTGAGCAAATCGAACATCTCTTCGGCGCCATTCTTACCATAGGTTTTGACCAGCTGGGCATACGACTGGATACCAATCAGATAGCATCCGCCGAACTTACGAACCTCTGAAATGATAGAGCCCAGCTCTGGCAGTTTATGCAGGCTTGGCATTTCATCCATAATGACCCAGATACGGCGATCTTCGTCGGGCTCCATGCCCAATATGGCGTTGGACGCGATGGCGAGCCACATCGAGATAAGGGGTCTTAAGGAGGCATGTTGCTGCGCATTGCTGGAGAGAAACAAAAAGCCTTTTTGCTTATCGTTTTGTACCCAGTGGGTGATCGAGAATCTTTCTCGGAGCTTTTCTTCCCTCTCTGGGGCATTCAGACCGTCGAGAAAGCGTAAACTCTTAATGTAAGTCGCCAGTACTGACTTGATGGAAATGGCGGTCTTCTTAATGTCTTTTGAGACAAGGGAAGCGGATTCAGTGCCTTCGAGGAAATTGCCGAGGGTTTCCAGCTTCGAGGTTAAGATAAGGCTTAGCAATCGCTCTGTGGTGCAGGGCTTGTTATCTTGACTCATTCGGTACGCAGTGGATGAAAAGATCGTCCGAGCAGAATCGACCCAAAACGGGTCGCCTTCACCGTGCTGGGGGATCAATGCCGCGGCTATGTTTTCAAAGTCGGGGGCTTCAAACGCGTCACTCCAGACATCCCAATTGGCGCAGCGCTTATCAAACGGATTCAATAAAATGTCAGTCGCAGGGTCATAGAACTTGCTGGTAAAGGTACAGCCTTTATCGTAAATAATCGCTTTGTCACCCTTCGCCCGTATCCAGCGAACCAGCTTGCGGATCATGATCGATTTTCCGACGCCGGTGGTGCCATCGAGGAGCAAGTGCTGAACTTCGAAATACTGCTTGAGGAGTGCTTGACCATCAATTTTGAAACTGGAGATTGAGCCGTCTCCGTAACCGCGTTTCTTTTGGGCTTTAGCTCGTCGCTTTAACTCTTTCGTGATGGCGTCAGGAGGGGCTAAGCGGAACCCTCGAATATGAAAGTCTTCACTCTGCTTCTCACCTTGTTTCTTAAAAAAACTCAGGGCAATCATAAAGATGACTATGCCTGTCACAAACGCAATCAGAAAGTAAACTTGAAGGTTTTGCCAAATGGTGGCGTGAATGTCGAGCAGGACAGGGTTTTGCAGTTGGGAGGCGAGGGTGTCGGTGTAGCGTTGTCCTTCCCATAGGGTAGTGATGGTGCTGTCGGTCGGTTTACCCAGTTTGGCGTAAATAGCATTACGCAAGTAATAGAATTCGCCCCATAAGGCATTAGGAGGAGAATTGAGGTAAGTGAGTAGCAAGGTTAGAGCTACGATTCCCCATCCGATGAATTTGACCAGTTTATTGTGGACCTGGAAAAACATGCTGATGGCGTGAAAGGTCACTTGTCCGCCGCGGATAAAGTGATTGCTTTTCTTGCGGTTAGGCGTGTGCATAAACGCTCCTTTTTAGTAAAAAGAGATAGAGATGGAGTGGAAAGTAACTAAACACTGCGTGAGTCAGGAAGTGTCACGCAAATAGGATAAATCGATGTTTATGGTCGGAAGATAATTCGTTGGGTTACTGAGTTAACCAGATCTAGGCTTTGAACCAGTTGGCAGATTTGTGGGCGTAAGCCCATGGGATACTACCCATTGATTATTCTTTAACCTAATGTGCACATAGTAGCATTTGGTGGGCAACTTGGATACCATGCCTTTAGATAGAAAAAGGAAATTGTACATGGGAAGTCGTAAGATCGCTGTTTTCATTGATTCAGAGAACACGCCACACTCTAAATTAAGTTCGATCATCGAAGAGCTATCAAGCTATGGCCAAATCATCGTCAAACGTGCTTACGGCGACTTCTCGACTGAACAACTCAAAAACTGGAAACAACCCCTTAATGAACTCGCTATTCAAGCGAAGCAGCAATTTTCTTACACTATGGGTAAGAACTCTACTGATGCATTGATGATTATTGATGCGATGGATCTGCTTTATAGCCAGCGGTTCGATGCCTTTGCGCTTATTTCAAGTGATAGTGACTTTACGAGCCTAGCGACCAGGCTGAGAGAGTCCGAAATGTACGTTATAGGGGTCGCCAGCTTCTTTTAAAAACGCCTGTGATGATTTTGTCGCTATTGAAAATCTTAACGGGGAGAAGTCACAAGAAGAGGCTCCTCAAACCCCTCAGCAATCATCGCAAATAAGCGGGGTTGATACAGATATCTGGCAACTGATGCACCGAGCGTGGCAAAATTATCGCGATGAATCTGGTTGGGCTAAACTGGGTGAAGTGGGGCAGTATCTCAAACGCTTGAAGCCAGATTTTGACCCTCGTAATTATGGACTGAAGAAGCTGTCTGACTTTTTCGACAAATTTCCAAATAGATATACCACCCGCCAATCAAAGCAATCAGGCTTGGAATTTCGACTTGTCACGAAAGGCAGTAAACAGTAGGAGTTGTAGCCTTGCTAACGGATACCTTGCTGACGGTGACTGTAGCTCGGAAGTGGACAAAAGTTTGTCAGTGATTTTGCTAATTTGAGGGCTCACATATCACTTTTTGTAAGGCAAAACATAGTCTATTCACTGAAGCCACAGTACGTAGTTTTCTCTTTTATACCTAACGCAACCAATATTGCTCAAGTTTTAGGTTTATCATGAAGAATCACGAGATGGGAAAAGCTATCTTTTCCGAGAGCGTGAGTTTGGTTTATCTAACAAAGCTACGCTTTGTTTTAAAAATGCAAAAACCGTTGAACAGTGGGGAGAAAAGAAATCTATAGAAACTTAAAAAGCTAATAGACGTACAAGAAATGTTGCACGGTACTAGTAGTGTCAACTGTTCGAATAGTGCTAAAATCCCACCTGCCAGCCAGTCTCTGAGACTTGCATTTGCGATTCTAACCAAAAACTGCCTTGCTCAAAGCCTTAGATGGTTTTTTACGTAAGCGAGAAGAACTTTTGCTTGTACTGGAACAAGCTACACGCTTTATAGTTGAAGAACCGTCATCCCTAACTACCATCACGGTCACGGTTTTTTCAGTCGTTTTTGTTTCTGACATTATTGTTCTCCCAATTCTCACTATGAAGTATACGTCAAAGCCTAATCAGAGTCATTACCTTCGGTTGTTGCCTCATTCTCCGGTTCATCTCCAGGCGCAGCGCTCTCTTCTTCAGAATCTGTCTGTATTGCATTAACATTTAGCATCCATTTATCAAGAGCATAGGAAATCGTGTCTAATAAAGGTTGCGCTAACCCAATGAAAACAGTGGGGTTTCCTCGAAGTAAATTCTCGTGTCTAGCATAAATATTCATAACCAAGGTGGTTGTCTTACCTTCTAGTTCATCTTCACGTTCGTCTACCTGTTCATAAACTGAACTGATAGGTATAGATAGCAATGAACGCGCAGACCCATCGTCAACATAGTACTTATAGAGTTGTTCCGCTTGTTCGTTGTTGATATATCTCTTTTGCTCCCTGAATAACCAATCTTCCACGCTATGCAGAAAATTGGGATAGTATTGCTGATGGTTTGTTGAAAATGCTTTAGGTGCACCTATGACTCGCTGTTGTGTTTTAGTTTTGGAGGCATTACCTTCAACGATAGGAAGCAGAAGTGGATTTTTATGTATTCGATCTTGGCCTATATATAGGGTGGTGTCTGTTTTGTGGGCTACAGCTATTGGTATTAATACACCGTCGATCTGCGCACATGCAGCTTTTGCACTAGCACCATCAAAAAACATATGAATGTCTTCCCAGTTATTTGCCACATGCTCTTCTGACTCGTCGGTTCTCATTGATAGCATCAAGTTAATACTGATGGTATCTTTAGATAAATCTTCATACTCTGAAGCCAACTTTCGCACTTGGGTAAGGCTGTCACGAATAACGTCTAGCGGTTTTTTGTCTTTACTATCGATTAGAAACCTATCGTTTAGAACATCTCTCACCGTATCAGCATAGGTAGTGACAAAATACTGCCCTGATGGAACCAAATGCTCTTGTTCTATACGTTGTTTATCTCTGCGTTTTTCTCTAAATGACTGAACTGCATCTGCAACACCCTTAATCAAGGAAATAACAACAACACCAATTGCTATACCTTGAACTGGTGGAGTTAGGTTAGTCCAAAGGTTTTGAAGCAGATTCCAGAAACCGGAGTTGCTAGCTGAAGTATTTTGAAATGTAGGGCCAAACTGCACACCCAACAAGGCTCCCAATATCAACTGCAAGAAGACAACAATAAAAGTGAAGATCGGGTGTGCTATCAAGCCTATTAGCACTTTAAACAAACGTATCCCCCCTCTCGAAGTCCAGCCCCAAAGCGTGGGCCATAAATTGAATTTAAGGCTTCTAAAAGAAGAGGCTAACTTTTCCTTTGCGATATATAGCAATCTACTATCCATTATTCATGAGTGAAAAGATTGCTCACAATTATGCCACTATATGACTATGTCACAAAACTAAAAATGATGTTTGAAAGAATGACCTCCACTCATTAATACCTTATGAACTTTACCAACCTCGATAGCACACCACGTTTGAAATGCCCTTGTAGCCGATGACGATTGCAAATTAAGAGAGTTTTGGTAGGGAGAATTACATTAACAGGATATATAGAATCTAATTGGAGAATCTAATTGGGACAGACACCTTAACAATAGCCGTCCAAAAGATGCTCAATAATTTTCTCACCTTCCGCTGGGGCACCTACAATCGGTCGAGAGATGAATGGCTCCTTCTCGCCAATCTCGAGTGTTAAAATTGCGCCGGCAGGAAGCTCTTTTAGAACGGTGTTTAGCAAAGAAGTAATTTGCCCATAGCTCCAAGCTTCAAATCTTTGAAAACGAGGAAGGACAATTTGCCTTGTTCGAATTCGTGTCATCCAATCCGGGAGTGCTCTATTTCTTGCTTCCATCATTTTTCCTTGTCTGCTCGTCAAGTAGGATTCTTACACCCTACCTTTTGTCCTATTTACACGGACAATGCCAAACTGATTGTGTAAAGCAATGATTTAATGAGCGTATCCTCAAATTTGAGCTGCCCAAAAGCAGAAAAAATGACAAAAACGAATATTCCTATATACATCGCATTTGGCATTAGGAGATCTATCGAAAACTTTTGAAATGAGGCTGAAGAGGTTTGCTTTCTGTAACACGCAATGGGGCAAGGACGTGTTTGTCGAGATCGACATCAACACGTCCTTGGACAGAAACGCGTTAGATATATCGCTCTAACGCGCCTTACTCCGATAAGTAAAAGTAACTTAAAATCTCAAATATTTGTTAAAATCGACTCACCTTGCATCCCATTTTCTTTTGAGTTCGATAAAGCGTTCATCATCACCTAACTCGGTATTAGCTTCTATCATTTGATCTAAATACTCCCCAATGTTGTAAGGCCATTTGTTAACATCATCAGGTAATACGATGTTCAGAAGTAACAAAAGATCATTAGGGTATTTTTTAAGTACGTTGTCGTCATTCAGGTAGATGTGGTTAGCGCGTTCTAATTTCGTTAAGAACGGAGTGATTAGGTTTACAATTTCAGGGAAGTGATCTTCCGACCAAAATGCGATATCACAAAGGCGTTCAGATACAGCGGGTGATTTAGCAGCAAGCTGTTTAGGCCAAACATTTGAGATAAGTTCTCTGAATGGTAGTAACCAATGCTCTTTGTCTTCACTATCTCCATGCCTGGCTTGCCATAATATTCCACACCTAAAGTCATCACTTGCTTTAATTAATACTTCTTTTAATTCAAGATCAGATATCCACCTTTCATCCTCATCTTTAATTTTCCAAGCTGAGAAAATCAATCCCACAATAGCATCCTGATGACCTCTGCTTTCAACTTCTCCCGAATATGCCAATTCCAGAATACTTGGTTTCAAAATGGTGAATAGTTCTTTCCCGCGAACTCCTCCCCATAAAACACCAGCCCAAAATGCCTGACGATCTTCTCCGGAAGAAGAGTTTAAGGCAGAAAGTAAGTTCCGATGAGTCCAGTCAGGATCAACCCAAAAGCACCAACTTAAACTGCGGCTAAGTATAACCATGGCGTAACGATGTAAATCATTAGGTAAAGCTAATAATTGGTTGAGCAATAACAATAAATTTCCAGTGAAGCACTCTCCAGATTCAAAAGTACGGCTATGCTGTGATTGCAGTATTGCACTAGTTAAGTTTCCAGTTGGCGAGTTTATTGACTCCATGGACCAATCAGGAGCTTTACTACCTCGTATTATTGAAGATTCACCCTTAGCAGGTTGTATCGACATTGCATCAACTAATTTAAACGCTAATTTATAGTATGTAGCATGATAATTATCAGCAAGTACGCTAGTAGATTTCTCAAACCAGCTTGATACTGAACGAAGTATTTTTGCCAAGTCGTCACTGGTAAAACTAGACAAACGCTCTGCAATTAATGCCATAAATCGGGGTTTATCATTCTTACGAGCTTCAGAATAAAGGAAAGTATCCCAAGCCCAGTCAACAATGTTTCCCTTTTTTGCCGAACAAGTTAACGCGTTGAAAGCTCGAATCGGTTTTTCTTGTGATAAACCAAGAAATGGGTCTTCATCAATCAAAAAATCAGCTTGCCTACCAGATAATTCACTTGCTCTTTCAAGGATTGAGGCGATTGGTTCATCTGCTAACAAAGAATAGTCTGTATTTTTCGTAACAATACCACTGCGAACTTCAAAGGATCGCGCTGCATCTTTTGCATGCTCAGGCTTCCATTCCGGCGCATCATCTCTTAGCCTATCAACTAACTCATCCGTTGCTATTGTCAACTCACAACCATTTTGTTTAAGCCAAGTTACTCTATCCAGAATATCTCTCGCTTTCCGTTCCTTAAATCTACTTTCATCTTCGGTTTTCCAAAGTTTAGGTCCTTGCAATATTCTATTTTCTATTGTGGAACGGCGACATTGGTCGAGTTCTTTCCATCTAGCTACGAAAGCTAGAAGCAAGTCTCTAGCATGATAACTATCCCAAAATGCTTCGTCTGAAAGTTGATTTAAAGTAGTAATAATACTTTCATTAGGCACAAGATTGGTTTTCCCTAACGCCCAAATCTTTAACCTTGCAAAGATAGTACTGTCATCGCATGGCCACCTTGAAAGCTCCTTCCGAGCAGCATCAAGGTCAATCAAAACTAATTTCTCTAAGTAAGAAACAAACAGCAATACCCATGCAGATAGACCGTAAGTTCGATTATACGAATCCTCTGTATTCTTCTCGGGTGTTAACGAACAACTCAGGCTCAGGCCATATCCTCCTATTTCTTTTTCTAGTTCAACAGCAAGCTCTAGATTACGTCTCAGGACTTCAACGGTACGAATTATCCACTCATCAGGAATTTCTAGCCTTCTTGGTAGTTTTGAGTAATGGACATCTAAATGAATTAAGTCTTTTAAACTAATCTGCTCCAAGTTGATCTCATTCGGGGTGCGGAAAGGCGGCGAGACCTTGATGAATGGTTTCGTTACCTTTTCAAATTGCCGTAATTTTCTGGGACACCAGCCTTTATTCTTTATTGCTCTTTCCAGAGTAAACCAATCGCGGTGTCCTCCTTTATCAGTTTGTTCAAAGCCATCCAAAACATAGCTCCATGCCTCATTAAGTGTACTATCCATATCTTTAGAACGACGCTCACATTCTGACTTAAGTACAAACTGAACCCAAGGATGAAGACATTGCTGCTTCGTAACCCACCAGATTACTTCTGGCTGTTCCGCCACTCTGCTCAACCAATATGTTAATGCGTTGAGTCTTTGAGGCAGGGTTGAAAACTGAGGGTAACTGGAATCATCCCCTAATCTTATAGAACGTTGGTCTTGTGTTCCTTTAATGTCTTGTGAGTTGAACTCAAAAGCATCCCATGCTCCTGTGGGAACTTCACGTTTGTTATAAAAGTCATTAGGGTCAACATGCTGTGGTGTATGATCCGAATCCAAAGAGTAAAAGTGAAATGGGTCTACCATCTCAGTTAGGTTTTCTGCACCGGATAAATTTTTACGAGGAGCTTCATATCTCAATTCAGGATCAAACACATGAAGCCAAGTGGCAGGAGCTAGTATTTCACTATTAGCAAACTTTTTGGCTCCTTCGGTTGTAGAAACAATATGTGCAATCTGACCGCGTTCAAAGGGCAGTAAGAGGTGAGGCCCCATTCCAGCTTTTGTGATTATTCCTTGATACCATGCATCCGGGTCAGAAGCCCGCTCGGCCCAAGATTCCAAAGTGTTCCAAAGCGCGATATGTCCATTTGTATCGTCATACGCAATCGCTTTTACCCCTTTATGGTGCCACTTTGAGCTAGCGTAACTTTCATCACCAGATTGAAATGCGTATATATCGTTGAGATGACTTGAGCTTTTATTGAGTGCTTCTAACAAATACTGAATTGGCGGATCGTCCGCAGAATAACCGACAAAAACTACGACATATTTTTCCAATATCCCTTTGACAAATGAAGTAGCCCAGCCATTAGCCAAGTAAGCATCTCCAAATTCAGAGCTTGAGAGGACGAAGCCGTTGCTTGCAGCACCTGTACCATCCTCGTTTACTTTGCCATGAAGATATACAGTGCCATTAAATTCAACGGAATGATTAAGATCAGGTAGTCTTGGGGGTATAAAGGTATGTATATCTGGTTTGCAAAGATCAAATAAGCGATCAAAGTTAGTTGTTACCAAACGTACTATGCCATCATTCGTTGTAGCTAGTTTAAGCATCGTTTGGTGCGCACTAAGGTCAACTTCTCCCTCAGGCGTGAGAGCCTTAGCTACTGATTTATATATATCGCTCGTTAAGAACTCTCGCTCTAGCAAACCAAATATCCTGTCAGCCGAAACTACTCCTTCCACGCCAGTACTAGCGGTTATTTCTTTAGCAGCATCTATAAGCTTCAAGGCTGGGCTGTTGGTTTCTACACCAAGCTCAGATGTTACTGATGAAGCTAGCCCAAAAAAATCGGCAAAACCCGCTTTTGCTCTTGAAACACCTGCGCCACAAAAAAACACCACCCGACCTTGGTCTCTGGCTAATAAGAGTTCATCAGGTATTGAAGGTCCATTTTCGAGGAATCGCATCATGTTTCCTTTTGTGTTTAAAGTTCTAACTTTTAGGTGTTGTGACTTAAGCGATGATTAATCGCATCAATAGAGGTGATAGCACTCCTATTGGTAATAGCTGCACTAAGAATACGAATATGATTACAATATCATATTTAGCTTAGAAAGCTCTGACGAAATGTCCTTTGTTCGGATAAGAAAAATTAAGTCAAATGGCTTTTCATAAATTAGAGGGTCAGAAGTAAGGCAGCACATTTTGGGGCATAAACGATTTAGTCTGATCACCAGCTTGGTTGTGAACCAGCTTTGTTTTACTGCCTCCACCAACAACCTCACACGAATATCAACGATAGAGAACGTTGACACCCATTCTTACACCCCCCATAATCCCGTTAAATCACTGGCAAAATCCAGTGTCGGGATTAGTCCCCCGTTTTTGTTTTCACACGGCGCATAGACGCCAGCTTTTTGCTGGTTTTTTTATGTGCGGCTTCGGCACACCTGAACATAGTCAATTCGGTTACGAATTGGGCTATCTGCATTATGGTGGGCTGGGCAGGGCAGCTTTATGCTGGCCGTTTCGTGTGAGCGGTAGGACTAACCCTGTTCAGTTCACCACCTGAAGATTAGTCCCTTCGCGTGGTGAGTGTTAAAACTCCATCACACGGAGGTCAGTATGACCAACTTAATCATTCTTTCCAAAGATGTTCGTTTACTCGGCAACTTGTACTCGCTTAATGATCTACACAAAGCGAGTGGGCACAACTCTAAGCACCAGCCTGCGAACTTTATTCGACTAGAAACCACTCAAGAGCTATTAAATGAAATTTCCAGTTCCTCAGATCTGAGGAACACAGTTAATCAAAGTAAGAAATCTTACTTTGCAAAGTACCAAGGTGGACAAAATAAAGGCACCTGGGCCTGCAAAGAGCTGGTCTATTCCTACGCCATGTGGATTAGCCCTAAATTCCATCTGCAAGTCATCCGAGCTTTTGAAAGAATGACCAGCAACCAATCCCCACAACTGCCAAGCCCCACAATCTCACACGACCTATCCCTCAACGACTTAATCTACGAACTCGCCAAAGCCAAACACGTCACCACCCAGAACATTCACAACCATTACAACTCGGTCTTCAACACCAACGCTTGGTCACAAGCGCAAGGCTTCGATCACGCGTTAGCAAAAAGAATACTCAAGCAGGATTTAGCCAACGCGCTGCGCACTCAGTCACCTCAATTAGATCACCTTAAACAACAAGCCAAGCAGCATGGCCTAACGCTAATTGATGAGCGAGAGTACCAAGGGTTTCAAGGCCGGATGCAGATGCAACAGCAGCAGATTGATAAGCTGGCCGATGATGTGATGGCTTTAAGCCGAAACCACAACGCTCTGATGAGTCAGGTGTTGTAAGCGTGGCAAGAAATCACTGCGTGACACTGAAAGCGTCACGCAGTGGATAAGGGGTTGTGCTTTGTAAACACATTTCTGGACCTTATCAGGAAAGAGAATATCTTATCAGGTAGACAAAATAAGCGTCATTGGTGCGCATCCATAACAACGAACAGCAAAGTTGCTTATTTTTTGAATAGTGCCTGCTGGGGTTAACCGATAGATGTCTAGTGACCCTATGACAAGTCATAGGCAGCGGCGAGACCGCAATAAGAGATCCTCAATATGTGTTTGTCGTAAGTAATGCTTAATGACCGAAATGACAAAGCGAAGTAGATAACTTTGTTGTTCGAAGAGCATTGGCTGCTCACGCAATCAATAGGATGTTATTGCCTATTGACAGGCAGAAGGCTCATATGTGTTATAACACAATTGCTACACGTCACTTTCCGTGAGTATTTGACGACAATTTCTTACTGTAAGGACACGAATTTCATGGCTGATGCTATATATGATTCGATAGTGACCAAATAGGATTTCACGATAGTTAGTATGAGGTAACTCAGGAACCATTCGCCCCATTTCAGGCATACTCGAGAGAAGTTCAGTTTTATCGAAAACCTCATTAACCCAGTTTTCTGCCGCCACTGGGTTATCCAGTGAAATAAACTCGGCTGCATCACCTAACTTTTGTAATGCTAGTGGTGACAAGACTACATTCATTTCTTAAGACGTCCCAACACTTGAGCACGAGCGTCTTCATTGGAAACACCTAAACCTGAAGCTAACTGTGCTTCAGCAGTACGCATTTCTTCTAGTAACTCGATCTTCTCTTGCATTGCTTCATATTCGGCAACATCAAGGACAACCGCAACACCCTTACCACGTTGTGTGATTACTAATGGTCTGCGAGTTTCGTTAATCTGTTTAATAAATGACGTTACGCCAGCACGAAATTCAGACAAAGGCTGAATATCTTGGTCAAAGTGGATACGGCTCATGTTGAACTCCTAACAGTACAATTTAATGTACAAATAATAGTTCAACTAGCCATTTTGAGCAATAGTCTGATTTTGTGTTATAACGCCGCACTAAGCTGCCGTAAACATGTGGCTACACTTTTGCAAATTGAAAGCACACACACCATAAATATTGGGGCATAAACGATTTAGTCTGCTCACCAGCTTGGTTGTGAACCAGCTTTGTTTTACTGCCTCCATCAACAACCGCGCACGAATATCAACGATAGAGAACATTGACACCCATTCTTACACCCCCCATAATCCCGTTAAATCACTGGCAAAATCCAGTGTCGGGATTGGTACCCCGCTTTATTTACATACGGCATATAGATGCCAGCGTTTTGCTGGTTTTTTTATGTGCGGCTTAGGCACACCTGAACATAGTCGATTCGGTTACGAATTGGGCTATCTGCATTATGGTGGGCTGGGCAAGGCAGCTTCGGCTGGCCGTTTCGTATGTAGCGGTAGTACCAACCTTGTTCGGTTCACCACCCAAAGATTGGTACCTTTGTGTGGTGATTTAACCAAATCATACATGCGGAGGCCACTATGGCTAATTTAACCATCCTTTCTAAAGACATTCGTGTACTTGATAACTTGTATTCGTTGAATGATCTACATAAAGCGAGTGGTGGACTTAATCGTCATCGACCAAGTATCTTTATCAAAAACCAGCAAACCCTAGAATTGATTAATGAAATAGACCAAAGCAGGAATTCCTGCTTTGGTGAAAACGCCAAAAATGCAAATTCGCACTTTGCCGTAAATACCAAACGCGGCGGTTGTAATTCCGGCACCTGGGTCTGCAAAGAGCTGGTCTATTCCTACGCCATGTGGATTAGCCCCAAATTCCATCTGCAAGTCATCCGAGCTTTTGAAAGAATGACCAGCAACCAAACGCCACAACTGCCAAGCCCCACAATCTCACACGAACTATCCCTCAACGACCTAATCTACGAACTCGCCAAAGCCAAACGCGTCACCACCCAGAATATTCACAACCATTACAACTCGGTCTTCAACACCAATGCTTGGTCACAAGCGCAAGGCTTCGATCACGCGTTAGCAAAAAGAATACTCAAGCAGGATTTAGCCAACGCGCTGCGCACTCAGTCACCTCAGTTAGAGCACCTTAAACAACAAGCCAAGCAGCATGGCCTAACGCTAATTGATGAGCAAGAATACCAAGCGTTTCAAGGCCGGATGCAGATGCAACAGCAGCAGATTGATAAGCTGGCCGATGTGATGGCTTTAAGCCGAAACCACAACGCTCTGATGAGTCAGGTGTGGTAAGCGGGGCAAGAAATCACTGCGTGACACCGCAAGCGTCACGCAGTGGATAATTTTATCAGGACATACACAATAAGCGTTGATATATAGAGGCTCGGGGTTGTTCAACACTCGGGATTTAACTCTGCTGCGCAGCGCTTAATCCTTCTTTGTTATGCTCGTAACTTCACCGCTGTTCCGAAAACCATAAGCTCAGATGAGCCTTCCATTATTGAACTCGTAGAGAACCTAATACCTACTACCGCGTCTGCACCTAAGTCAGTCGCTTCAGAAGCTAGACGCTCAATAGCGGTGTCCCTAGCCTCTGAAAGCATTTCCGTATAGCCCTTTAGCTCTCCACCAAAGACGCTTTTTAATCCAGCCATCATGTCTCGACCAACATGCTTTGTCTGGACAACATTTCCATTTACAACACCCAGAATATCTTCGATCTCGCGATTTGGAACACTTTCTGTAGTAGTAAGAATCACAATTTTTCCTCTAGAACAAAACATTCTTAATAACAGGCAGTCTCGTTTTTCTGGCTGCCTGACTTTGAACCAACTTATATAACTCATTATGAGTGTTGATAACTGTATAACTCTGACTCACTACAATCAAATGAGCTGCGATCATGCTTTGATTTACTAAATTCAACGAACTCTTTTCCCCAACTCACTTGATGCCGCTCTCATCTGTGAATTTTGCTGCTTCAAGTAAATCTTGAGTCGGTGCTCTTGCGTTATCACACGCCACAATGAATTCATCGAAGATACTATCTTTAACTACGATACTTTCGTGTCCTTCAATGATATGAGTTGCATCTTCATCCATTAACCCAACGACATACTCTGTAAGGCTTTTAAGACCAGCAAAGCCGATGCTTTTTCTGCTTTTGCCTTGAGCTCTTCGTCAAGGCGAATATCTAAACGTGCTGTTGCCATAAAACCTCCTATGTACAGATACATTCCGTAATAATGGCGATTGTAGTGCCAATATTGAACTGAGGTAATTTGTACGGAGAGCTGACGGAAAGCTCCATAGAACGTCATTAACATTTGGATTCGATTCATTTGGTCTAAAACCCTAAGAACGAGTTTCTCAATGCTGAGAAGCATATTCTTCGTTTATCGGTATAGGTAATTAAATAATGATAAATTATCTTAATTGAGCGATTTTGATGACTCAATTAAGATAAAAAAATCACAGGCATAATACTTTAACGCCACAATCCAAACGTCCAAATCTGGACTTTTGTGCCAACTACTGGTTTGCCCCCAAACGGGGGCGGTGAACAGCAAGCTCGGTATGATGGTCACGGTCTTTTGCACTAATGGCTCTTCATGAATAACCCTGCATTCTGCGTGCATCGGTCTATACCGAGTCTGTCTGTATAAATAACCTGCACGGGTTATTCTTTGTTTTTGGGATGTCTTTTATCTAATAGAGTCTCCTTGATCGACGGGTTGTCCGACTCGCTTTTGAACGGCCAGCTAATCTTACCGTCGACCTTTTCCTTCAGACCTGAATTCGGGTCAACGGTTGGAGTAACGTCTTTCTCTGCTTCGTTTTGCATCTGTCCTGCGGCAAGTTTGGCATTGCCTTTCACATTGTTATACACATCCCCGTCATAAAGATTGTAACTGCCTTTGAGTTTAATCATATCAGTCGTTACCTCCTCGATTTTAGCTCGCGCTTGTTCTGAGCCTGCGTTGACCGCGGCTTTCTGTTCAGCAGATAAGGTGGGCATAACGCCCAGATCGCGAGATTGATGCATGTCAGCCAGCGCCTTAATATCACTTTTGGAGGTGGAGACCCCGAAATCTTGTTGAAAGGCCTCACTGCGAGTGTATGTGTCAAACAGCTCACGCACCTCTCTGAAAGCTTCCGGTTGGGTCGCGTTCATTAGGCGGGCTATCTCAGAATCATTTTTGTTCAATGTGTCTGCTAAGAAAATCTTGAACCCGTCTTCTGCAGGCACAGTGAAGGCCGCGGAATTGGTGCTTAGGCGCGACTGCATGTTCTGCAAACTCGCCACTTCAGCATTGGACTCACTGACCGAGGCTGCGCTGCTCTGCAGGCGTTGATGGTTGAGGTAAAAGTCATGGGCGTATTGCTCGATATCGCTGCGGTTCTCTTTGGCAGTCAGGCTGCGTCCTGCTCGATCCATTGAGCTCGCCCCCTCGCTGTATTGCTGGGTCGCCTGCTCAAGGGCTTGTTTCTGCTCAGCGCTCATCTTGCTGTACGCGTCGCGGTCCTCGGCGCTCCATTGAACCCCGCCACTGACGCCAAAGCCCAAAAAATTTTTGGCTGGCGTTTTGAAGGAGGCGCCCACATTGGCTGCCAAGGCATACGCTCTGGACTGATCGTATGTCCAGCCCGTGGTTTGCGAGATGCTATCGATGGCGGATTCCATCTGGGTATACGATTTACTGATTTGACCTTCCGTTGTCGCGTTATGGTCATCCCCGTACGAAAAGTTGCGTGACCAGTTGTCGTTCCAGCGGTCGCTGGTCTGCATACTGTTGGAGAAGGAATCAGTGAACGTATTCATGTTCTGTTTTTGTGCGGTCAAGGCACTGGAGTATTGATCGCTAATGCTGTTTTGCAGCATGGTTGAGGTTTGGGCCGACCACGCGGGTCTTGATATGGCTTCTTGCGCGTTATAGAGTTTGCGTTCCCCATCATTGAGTAGGGTAGTGATGGACGCCCCACTTGGCTGCTGAATCGTTGCCATACCGGTTCTGAGTAGCAAGTTATCATCAAGCTTGTTGGCACTGGTGTTATTGAAGCTGTGGTTTTGCATCTGCAGATTACCAAAGTCCATACTCCCCGTTGAGCTGGCGGAGGAGACTCTGGCGTTGGTGCTGTTGATCATGCCGGCTAACTGGTAGTTCATCGCCTGCGCGGCAGCGACGCCCCCCTGAAGCACTTTTCCGGCCAGGACCGGAATGGTCATCATGAGAAAGCCTGCCATGTAGCCGAAGCGACTATGCAGTTGGTCAATGGCTTCTGCATTGGACAGCGTGAGCCCTTTCATCGGATCAGAGGCGGCGGTAGACGCCAATTCCAGCGGCCAAATCATCAGCGCGTTTAAGATGGCGAACAGCGGGGGCCAGGTGGCTAAGTACGCAAAGGTCTTGATGTAGTTTGTCAGCACCATTTTGGTCAGGGCGGGAATAAGCGCCGCCGCGGCAATCAGAAAACTTAAGCAGCTGAAGAGAAAAAACAGCATGGTGTGCATCATGGGGATGAACTCACGGGCTTGCATGCCTAAGGTGGCCCACATTGAGCTCTGCTGCATTTTGTTTGAGGTGTAAGCGTAGTTCATGGCAGCGGCGTTAGGATCCAACATGTTAATGCTGGAGCGTATCGCGTTCATGGTCATATTGTGTTTCAGTATGTCGACGGCGTTGTTGCTGACGCCAACAAAGGTCTGGTAACTGTTTTGCAGGGCATTTTGTACGTGCGTTTGATAGGTCGCTGCTTTTTTGCCGTGCAGGTAATTTCCAAGCAGGTTAAGCTCCAGAGCCGAAGCGGTAGCGAAGTGGCTTTTTAAGGTCGGGTAGTATTCGCGACAGGTTTTAAAATCCTGAGCCATGCCGTTGACCATCAAGCCCCGCAGCGGGCTCATGGATTGCCCGTCTAAGAAGGCAAAGATGTCCGGAGCGTCAAGCAGCTCGTTCCAGGTGTATTTGCGATTGATTTCGACGTCGCCAATAATACAGTTTCTGAAAAAATCATCCCAGGCTCGGCGTGCCTCGATGTCTTTTAAATTGGCGTATCTTGATAACTGATACAGCTGGGAACCAAACATCATGCCGGTGCGACCGTAACGTTTGTCGTCGGTGGTCATAAAGAGGGTTTCCACGGCCTCGGTGACGCCGACCATCATGGTGCTGAAGAACCAGGTCGGCAGCGCGACAATGTAAGGCACATTATCGACGGAATAGACGCCGCTCGGCTCGGTTTTATCAATAATTTGCACCCGGGCCGTTTGGTGAAGCAGCATCGTTGGGACCAGGGTAAAGACGACCGCCCACACATAAAGGTGTTTGATGTTACGCGTCGTAAAGAAGTACATCATGGTCATGACGGCCCCAATCATCAAGGCGATGGAGGTCATGGAAGCAAAGCTGGTCGACTGAAAAAAGGTGGCGATGGCGTTGAGGGCTTTTTGCAGCGTTGCCCCCTGCGTATAAACATAGTATTCAAATGTCATTGGTTATTCTCCGAACGCTAAATTTTGTTGAAGTTGCTGATTGATGTTTTGCAACGCTTTGTGGTCATTGCTTTTGTAGGCCTGGATTAGCTGTTGTTGCTCAAGCACTAGCTTGGTCGCCTTGTCCGCTAAGCCATCGGTAAAGCGTCTTGCTCGGTCAATGTCACGGGTGATAAGGGCGATGTCTTGATGGGGCACTTGGGTGTTGGCTAACGAGGTTTGTACGATATTGAGCATGCTCGTCAGGTAGCGATTGAGCAGTTCAATCGAAATTAATCGTGAGTAGGCGGCAAAGTTCGGATAGCGGTTTGCCCGTGTCATACTGATGAAAATCGCTTGTATTGGTGTGTCTGTGTATTCCAGAAACGATTTTTGGCTTGGGCTTAATTCGCTGTCGTTGGCAATCACCGTGTAAAGCTGCTCTAACAGGATCCGTATTCGCGCTTGCAGCCCCTTAGAAGAGGCGAGGGTAAAGCGGTGTTTGGTGAGGTTTAAACATTGCTGACGGTCTGTATTGTCACATCGGTAGTATGATATGTCTCCTCCTTCCAGTAACGCCTGGATTAAGTTGTTGTTGTCGGCCAGTAAGCTGGCGTAGTAACGCGGTTGACCATGGGCATCATAGATATAGGTGCCGGATAAACTCATTAAAAATTCAGCCAGTGCGGTATCGCTGGCCAGAAAGTCGTTTTTGAGGGTCGCCGACCAGACAATGTTGTGGTTGGTCTGGGTCAGATCTTCCAGTGCCTTGTTGTTTCGGGCATCGGCCAGTTGGCTGTTGGTTTGGCCGCCAACCCCACACTCTTGCTGCGCGGAGAGCCAGTCGGAGAACGCATTGTTGTGTGTCCCGATGGTGGAACAGATGTGCTTTTTGGTCTGAGGGCTATCAAACGCGCTGGCAAGGCCACTGACGGCCGCTTGCGCCGTTTCACACGAGCTGATCGATTGAGTGAGCCATTTGTCGGCGATGTCTTGCAGGTTGTCCCGGATTTGTTTGATTTGCGGCGCCCAGGTTTGCAGCGCTAAATCGACCGCGAAAGGAACCGCATTGGAGACAATCGCCTGGCCAAACTGCACCAGTTGATCGGAATTGATGTGACTGAATCCCCCCATAAAGGCATCAATGCCCCCACAGCCCATGCTGACGGAGGGCAAGGTCGCCGAGACCAGTTGTGCGCTCTTTATCGGCGCGCGGACGTACAAAGAGCCGCCGTTGTAATAGTTGGCTGACTGGCCTTTATAACTGCTTGGGTTGGTTACGTTGGTGTGATACCCCAGATCACCGAAAAATTCATCGAGCGAGCGGTTGACACCGGCGGCGTGTGCCAGACTGGTTAAGGCACAATATAAGAGCAGGCTTTTCAATGGCTTGAGTATGTTTTCCACCGTTTGTGTGGATAAAGTGGCGTTCATAGTTCGACTTCCTTATGGCATGGTCGTCAATGATCCCTGCGGACTTGCGCGCCAGACTGGCGCGATAAAGGGAGCGATTAGGCATCCATGTTTGTGTTGTTGAGGGGGAAAACTGGCTGGCTAGCGTGCAGGGAGCTCAGAAGGGCTGTGTTCACTGTGTGACGTTGAGGTACGCGCTGTGATCACTGCATCGTTGCCAGTAACGCTTGATCACTCAATATGCCTTGCACGCTGCGTTCCAGCTCTTGGTAGCTGACGTCGCCAACCGACACCTTAACGAATTTACGGCTGTTGACGTTGATGAAAAACGTTGCAGGAACCGTGATGCTGCGAGGGTTTTCAAAGAACCGTTGGGTGATGTTGGGTGTGGCTGGGATCGGGACGGGGTAATCCGGTAATGGCCGGTTATCCAAAGAGAACACGTAGGTTGGTAATTGGTTACTCTCAGTGAAGGCTTTGAATTTGGGCGCAAATTGATGGCAGTAAGGGCAATCACTTCGGTAAAAAAAGACCATGGCGTATTGGTCTTGCATGGCCGCGTGAACCGGCAATGTGAGCGTCAATACCAGAATGAATATGGATCCATGTTTGAGCATGGTGACCTCTCCTTTATGTTGTATGGGTGATTAAAAATCGGGGGATTGGTGATCGGTGGCGACGTTGTAAAAACGTGCCAATAAATCGCTCTGTGAGATAAAGCCGTAAGCGAGTGGCTTAAACTCGGCGCTGGTTGGGTTAACTAAGATGAGCGCAGGGGTAAATGGCACAATCACTTTGTTATTGTTGTGGCGGTTATTACGGATGGTGTCGATAAAGACGCCGTCGTTGCTGACCCCGAGTAACTCAAGGGTGTAAGTGTCGGCAAATTGCTGCATCGACGGTGCGAGTGTTTGGCTCAGTGCATCATTCCCTTCATAGACAAACAAAAATCCCCAACCTTGCTGTTTCATTTTGTCCACCATGGCGACTTTTTTGTCACGTTCCAGCTGGTGGTATGTGCCTCTGGCGGCTTGCTCGACAGGGCGGTCTCTGACATAGGAGTACTCCGGGTGTTTGAGCAAGAGCTTTTTGAACGTCATGCCTGTCTGACGGGTTTTCGTTCCAATGAAGTGATTCAGCTGCATCAGCCTGAGGTATTTCTGTTCATCTTGAGGGTGAAGGGTGGCGTCGGCTTTGACTTCTTCGTAGGTCTGATGAAACCACCGCATTTGCTGCGTCGCGCTCATGACGGTGGTTTGGGTATTAGCTGGCAATGGCGTCGGCTCGGATTCAGGGGGCACCGATTGAACCTTGGGTTCGTTGTACCATTTCCACCCTCTAGGGGGAGTGTTTGCCAGCACGGAAGAGGTCGTCAGTACCGTGCAGATAAACAGAAAAACCGTTTTGTTTACCAATAAGTGTTTCATCATGGAGGTCACCTTTGCTGCGTGAGTTACTGCTGATACGCACTTTGCAATCGCTGTTGAATTTCACTGGCGGAAGGCAGGTTGGTATTACGGTGCATATCCGCGTAGAAGTCAGAAAAGTCGATGTGCTCGAAGTTGATTTGCTGAAGTTGCTCAGGGGTAATGGGGTCACATATAGGGTGCTCTGGTGAGCCTAAGCTGATGCCAAGTTGCCCCTTGACGCCTTGCTCTTGAATGAGACGAGCGAGCTTACTGCCGTAGACACAATACGTTTTCTTTTTGCGAGTACAGACTCCGAGCACTTTATCGGCACAATACTCACCCAACGCTATGGCAATTCCTTGCTCTTTGGCCTGACCCAGTGATTTTTCCTCTGCGCTGCACTGGGCAATACCAAGATTGGTTCCCCAACCGCTGTCTTTACAGCAATCAGCAAAGCCAAACGCTTTATCCGTACATTGCATACCCTGGCCTGCAAAAATGAGGGGCGGATCGCCTAATCCTTTTGCCGCTTCTGATATGGCTGCCAGTCCTGCTGCCGATTGATCAAACTCTGCGGATTGAGTGGGTTGACCCTGATAGCAATCCCCATCAAGGCAAAAGGTGGTGTCGAGACATTGCAAACTGGTGGTGCTACACGTTTTTTCCGGGCACGACTTGGTCAGCTGCTCTTCAATGCAGACCCCGTTCAGTTTAAGGCTGCATTGTGTCGACACGGTCTGACAGTCTGTCGGTAAGGCCGCGCAGGTATCGGTTGAGCTGCACTGGTAATTGAGTTGGTACTTCCAGCAATCAAGGTAAGTCGGTACGCCATTAATATTGCGCGTCTGAGGCCCTTCCAAACACTGTTGGCTAACCAGTTCGCAGCCTTGTGTTAATGAACACTGGCTTTGCCAGGACAAGGTATTCTTTACACAAAAGCTCCCAACCAGACTGTAACCAGCAGGGCAGCGTTTAGGGACGGTATAGTCGCGGCATATCGCATAGACAGTCGTCGCATAGTCATGTCTTCTTTTATAGGCGCCGATATAATACCCCTTCGCCGACGTTTGGCTGGTGGGAACACGGAGATCTGCCACGCGTCGCCCATCCCAATGAAAACGTAAGTGATGAGTATTGGAACGTGAGTAGTGTAAGCGATGGACGTAATTTGACGGCTCTTGAAAGCGACATTCGGTGCAGGTGTTTCCATTCAATGTCCCGCTACAAGGTTGTGACGCTAACTCTGAGAAGGATGAAAACATGGGTGTTTTTTCGCAGGGGACATTGTTATTTGTTGGACGGTAACACCGCTTAGGTGTGTCTTTGATGACACATTGAGTTCCGGAATCGCAGTCGACATAAGCATTGGAAATGCCATGAGTGATTGCATACGCATTGTCCTGGCCAATTAAAGCGAACTGATACGCCGGGTCATTTCTGATGTCGGGTCTGCCTTTGTTGAAATTGTCTTGTATCGCTGCGGCGGTGTCATTGGAATAAAATTCCGCGCTTTTTTGATTGTTGATCGCGCTGTCGTTAAGCCCTTTTTGTGGCGGTTCATTCACTTGGTTGACACACTCTGCACCGTCACAATAATCGGCGATATTAAGCTGACCATCGGCTTGACGGGTAATGCCTTGTTGGGCACTTTGTGCCCAACCGACGTTGTCCTGATACTGTTTTTCCTGCTCCGCGATCGTCAGGCTGGACGCGATGACCTGAGTGCTGAACCACCAGGACAAACATAGGGCGATGACGATTTTCATTGCTTTCTCCTTGATTGTTTTTTCCTTTGTTGCACTTGGCGCACCACCTCGGGGTTATCGCCATTGGCAAGCTGCTCTAAAGCATCCGGAAGGGAGACGTTGCCCCGTACGATGTCGTAATCCGTCTCACGGCAAGGCTGCTTAGGTAAGCAGCGCCCTGGTTTCACCACCACAAACGTCGGAACCTCCTGAATGTTGAAGGTCTGAAACCATTCTGGACTGATGGCAAATCCGCTGTTGATTGTGGGCTTTTCGTTCGTCTCAAGCAGAGATTGAATGGTGCGGGTTGTGGCCATAAAACCCTCAGGTAACACCCCTCGGATCACCAAAGGTACCTGCCATATCTCACTCTGCTTCAACAACGACTTAAGACTGCTCTCTGGCATAGTGAGCGAGACAAACACCATTACACCGGTTGGCGCCGCATTGGGGTTCTCTGTCGGTGTGGGGAGATCGACGAAGCCTTGTAATGAGTCAGGGTCAAGTGTCTCTTGCCAATGGCGAGCTTGTTGTCTTGCGTGCTCGATAAACTCTGTACTGGCTTGTTGCGGCGTTTGAATGGCGGATTGGGTTCGTTGAGGGAGAGATTGCTGCTGTGCTTGTTGTTCTTGTTTTGCCAGGGCCTTGAGCTCTTGTTGGCTATAGCCAGAGCTTGCTGAGGCGATAGCGCTAATGAGCAGCGCACATGCCCCGAGCGAGAATCGTCGAGTCACTGTCATGATCATTCCTTAGTGGAGTCTCCTTATGTGTCTTGCTCTTGCGGCAGAGCGCCCACAAGAGGAGCGTGTTGTGGCTTATAAGAAGACGCAGTTCCGTTTGCGCCATTGGACATAACCAAAGTTATCACCCGTGGTGGGGTTGTCGTGGCCCATTTCCCAGATGGCGGTGGTGGTGGTGTAAGGGTGGCACCACCCTGCGTCCGGAATGGGCGCACTCATCTGATAGCGGTAACGGGACTTGGGAAGAATAGGCGTCGGGTATTGATAACAAATCGCGCCATCCTCGCCGCTGGTTTCCCAGACGATACCTTGCCTGTGAAGCTTGTAATTCAATCTCTCCATAATGAGGGTCCCTGCCTGGACTGGGGTATCACGGTAGTTGGTATTGCCTGTCAAGGGGTAGGCGCTGCCTTGAGATCCCAAACACCAGAACAGGGCGTCAAAAGGGAGGACGGCGTTGCTGGTGGTGGCAATGGCTTCCGGGACACAGGCCAGTTGTGCGATGGGATTACCAAATAAAATCGCTTCGGGGTTGAGGATAAAAGACAGTTCATCATCATCCCACAGAGGGTCGAGCTCTGTAAGGTAAGCGACATCGAAGGCATCGGTGGCCATGCAAGCGGTTGACTGCATTAACTGCAACCAGTAAATGATGGGGTACTTGTACCAGTGAGCATGATAGAAACCGCCGTCACTGCTGGCGGTGTCCCGGGAGGTGGTCCGCCCCCCAATCCGCTGCATATTTGCCCCGCTTAGCTCCATCCCCATGTTGACCATACAATACGGCACTCGCGTGACATCCGTGAGTGCGTAGGGCTCCCAATAGCCGATGTTTAAACCAATTTGCACAAAAATGGGCGGCGGCTTAGGGCAGTAAGAAATGGGCATGGACGGGTTAGGGGTATCCGGGTAGTTGGATGGGATGATGGGCACCGAGCCCAGTGTCATCGGAAACAGGCAACTCCAACAAATATCACTGATGGGGTTAATAAATTGTCCTGAGCACGTCGCACTGGCTTGCGTGACAGGGCTGATGGCGACACTCGCCAGCATGATCACGATGAGCCTGAGTCTTTTTTTCATGGCGTTAATACCTCATTGCTGACATCAAATTCGGTCACTTTCCAGTGAATGCCCGACTGTTCAACCAGGCTTGGGACGGCTTTGATGTGCATTTTCTTCGATAAATCCCCTTGTTGGTCGAAGTAGATCCGGTGGTTGAGCACCTTGGCCGCTTGGTTAGGGCTTCCTCCTGTCAGTATCCACTTGATCGGCTTTGTTGATTCGAAGGATTGCGCGAACGCCAGTTGTTTTTCGTCACGGGCATCAAAGAAGACCAACACATGCGAGTACTCAAATTGAACAGGAGGACGCGCGTACTCTGGCCAAGTGCTGGTATCGAAAGGGTTGATGCGCGTGCCTGCTTGCGCAAAGATTTGGCCTTTGGCATCGGCTAAGTCTTTGGCTAACGTCAAACTGGGATCGACAAGAAATACGGTGGGTGTGGTGGTGGTCGCCAGTGAGAGCGGTGGAGGGGTCTCCACACTTTCAGTGACCCGATCAACAAACTCTTGTTGCATCTTTGCCAGTTTGCCTGATTGTTTAAAGCCTGTTAAGCGCTGCTCTATCCACGTTAGCATGTCGATCTCACCAATGGGGAAGGTCGCACCTATCCGACCTAAATCCTTCGCCCATAGGGGAGAAGCCAAAATAAGCGCCGCGCCGTAGAGGGCGAGCACCGTCACTCTTTTCATGATCACTCCTTTTGTTGATAACGCTCAACGATGGCAGTTTGGATTTGTGGGGTAATATCCACCGCGCCGCATACGACCGCGGCACTGACTAATACGATGGTATTGTGCCGGGCGTTATACTCCGCGATGACGTCATGCAGGGTGTCGGCAAAATAAGCTAAGCGCTCGGTTTGCTCTTCAAGGCTGAGGTTTTTCTTTACAAGCTCCTGGTGATAGGCATCTAAGGTGCTTTTGACGTCAACACTGACGAAAGTCGGCGTCGGTCGGTCTATCAGGGAGTGGAATGCCAATGTTGAAAGCACGCTGATGCTGATCATAAGAGCGATGAGTGAAAACGAGTATTTCATGGGGTGTCCTTTGCGTTGAGCGCCTGTTCAAACTCGGCAATTTCTTGTCCGTAAAACTGCTCGGCGGTGGCGTTAATCGCCTCCATGAGAGGCATTCCCTGATTCATTAACTGTTCACAGAACTCAAACTCGTGAGGTTCGGTACTTAAACAGGCGCGTGAAAAAGGGTCGGCGAAGATCCGGTGATAAGAGGTGTGCCCACCGGCTTTCACCCGGACGCAGCTGTAGCCTGCATCACTGGCTCGCGGAAAGCTTTTTAGGATCCGCTCTTCCATTTCACTGAAGGCTTTCGGGTTTTCGGTTAAGAATTTGTCGAAGCCATCCCCCTGTCTGAGTACCATGTGGATATCGGAGTTGTCGTAGCTGGCTCTGGCTTCTTCGTTGGCAAAGAAGTCAATGATGCCTTGTGTGACGGTGCAGAATGAACCGCCAAACTTACGTGCGGTGCGATAACCGGTGTTGATAAAGGTGCGGGTCTGAGCGTTCGCACCACTCATTAAGCTCCAGGCTTCTTCAATGATGCACATCTTAGCGGTGGCGCGAGATCCGGACAGGTACATCTGTTGGTTGATCGAGACGATCAAGGCAAAAATCACCGGTCGCAACACATCTTCATTGAAACCGTCCAATTCTAAGGTGGTGATGTCGATGGCGGGGTTAAGCATTGACGGTTTGTTAAAGGTGTCGCCGTAAATGCCCTTGCGGCAATACTTGTTAAGCTGAACGGCAATATCATGGATACGGCGGTCATCGTCGTACTCACTTGCCAGGGCAAACAGCGCCTCTTGAACATCGTCGACTGTGGTGTCGGTGCGTTTTTTCTCCCATGCCCGAACGATGGCGTCGCCAAGGACCGCCATTTGATAGCTTTCCAGCGCTTGATAAGGGGACGCGATGGTGGCAAACAGCGCCGTAATATTACTGAGTGCTTCCTTGATGGGGTCAACCGTTTCATGGTGTCCGTTCTCATTGATAAAATGCAGCGGTTCGGTTTCTCGTTTGGCATTGTCCATCAGTGTACTTAAGTGAGTGAATGGGTTGAGGTAGATGTTGTGGTGATCGAGGTAGACGCCCCCGAGCATCAGCGTCAGCTTTTTGTAGCTGGCGCCCTTATCTAAAATCCAACACTTTCCACCGCCGCCATACACTGATTTGACCATGCTCTGAACAAAGAAACTTTTCCCTGCCCCGGAGCCACCGGTTAACGCGATGTTTTTGTTGTCACTGCCACAGTTGAAGGGATCGAAAAAAGAGAGTTGTCCGCGCATGGTGGGCAGCAATAACCCGCCACTCATCCGTTTGACATCGAGTACGATCGGGAAAAAATTGACTAAGTTTGAACTCTTCATCGAGCGTACTTTGCCAGCGACACCACAATCTCGCCATAAGCCCTCACTCATGGTAAAAGGCAGGGCGGTCAACAGGCTCTGGCTTTGCAGCATGACCTGTGGACGAATATCGAGACCGGTGGCGGAAAAGGCTTCCTTAGCCGCCTGAACGTCACGACGTTGATGCGTTTTGTTGGTGAACAGGGTTAAATTGAGCACCATCGAACTGATGGTGAACTCTTTGTCACTGAGGCCTTTTTGCAGCCCTTTTCGCTCTTCCAGTTCATCTTTGGCTGTTGGCATGATCATCGACAACGAGGAGCCCACCGTTTTGGTTAAATCGGAGATCTTTTTGTTGTTGCCATGCTCAAAGTGTCCGGTCACTTCCTGACGAAAATTTAACGTCAGCAGATGGGGGCAGGTGACGTGGCGAGCAATATTACGAACCGAGGCAAAGCATTCCGGTAAGGCGTAGAGCCTGAAGTCACTGGGGGTGCGCGACAGTCCCAGACAGACGGTGCGCCCCTGGGTTTCATGCCCCTCATGGTTGGTGTGTCGAATGGCGACATGATCGCGGCGAATGAGTAATTCGGTATCCGCGGCCATCACTTGTTGGTTGATGGGATCGTAACGGTTATAAGGGCGTGCGACGGGTCGGTCTTGCATCGCATCAAAGTTTAACGTGTCGCCAGCGAAGGTGATCAATCCTTCCGGAGTCAGCCTTTGGGTTTCTATGCCCAGCTGACTCAACGCGGTTTCAATGGTGGCCCGTACATCGCACAAGGCCTCATCGTCTTTGGTGGTGGTGGACACAAAGAAATACGCCTCGTAATCCCGAAGGTCAAAGTGGTGGCGTTGTTTGTGAAAAAAGCCTTGTGTAGCGGCAAACTGAGCGTATTGCGCTTCCTTGGCGGCTAAGGTTTCACAAATGCCGCCACGTTTGCTCAACAGCGCCTGATTGGCTTCAAGGTAATGGGCGACTTTATTGTGACCAAACAGGGAGAGTTGGTAATCCCATTTATCCCCTTGAGGGAACTCACACACCAGTTTATTGAGTGAGTGGATGAGCTCATCGTTCGCCCCGCCTAACACGTTGAGCTTAAAGCCAATACCATGTGAGGTGCGATTGAGGAAGATGTTGCTAGCACTATCAAAGGTGCGATAAGGCAGTTCATGATGAAAATGATTCTGGTGTTTTTTGACGTCCTGGTAAAACGCCCCCAGAGTGCCCACTTTGGGTTTGTTAAAGAGTTTGATTAGCATAGTCAGTCCTTCCAAATCGCTCGTACCGGACGACCTGTCCAATGGCTGTCATCGAGGATGATATAGATGTCGGTGGTGTCGATGTAGTGACCGTCTTTGTCCACAAACGGGAACACCGTGACTTTTTTCACTACATCGTCGGTGCGGGTCGGTTCGCCTTGTCGTGTGCGCCGTGGAAGGGTCATAAAGTCCATCGGGACGGGCTGAGTGGCCAGCGTCGTCCCCGATTGGGTATAGGCATCCATATTGCGACGGACTTCGTCCATGCTGGCACAGCCAGGTACGCCGCCGATTTTGGTACAGCTGTACTCTTCGCCAAGCCCAGCAGTACATCCTGTTATTAACACGGCTACCGTGAGTAAAGAGAGGTTTCTTTTTAACATAATGGTGCTCCTTTATTGGCGACCAAATGGCGTGGGCGGCACGTCAATGCCACTGCTTTCCAACTCGTTCGCCAGCGGGTTGAGTGGCGTATTGGTGATCACATCGAGAATTTGATTCGACTGGCTGGTCAGGCGTTGTTCCACCTGTTGCTTGCGCTCATACTCGTCAGCCATCAGTGGATCGAGAGGGAAGCCTTCTAAGAAAACAATATTCACCACGGCGCCCGGATTGATTTCTACAATAGGGTGGTACAGCTCCGCGAGGCCAATGTAGTAATCGGAGAGCTTGGCGCCGACACTGGAGGTAGCATTGCCAAGCAGGTTGAGCGCGGCATCTTGACTGTTGATGCTTGAGGTGGTGCCGAGCGCTGAGGTTGACGTGGTTTGAGAGAGCGCTTTGCCCGTCTCACCAATACTGGTCAGAATGCCCGAAATACCGGCCATCTGAACAATCTCGCCATTTTTCAGAATGGTGGTGCCACGGATGCCATTACGGCCAAAATTAAACGCTGTGCCTTTGATGGCGACATCTAAAATGCGTCCCTGATCTTGGATACAGCTCAAGCGGTTGGTACGTACAATGCCGCGACTTGAGGATATCTCCCCATAAGACGAAGCGGTGATGGTACAGTTGTTGAGTTTGGATTTTTCGCCATTGGGCAAGATCCCCGCATGGATGGTCTGAAACACCACTGGTGTGGTATCGCCTTGTCCCAATACCCCGGCGTTGGCGTCTGCGCCTCCGGTGACCACCGCGGTGACAAAGGTTCCGGTTGGTACGTAGTTCTCAGTGGTTCGGTGATACGTCTCTTCATCGCTTTCCCAAAAAAAATCAAAGCTGTCAAATTGATTGCGATTAAAGGGGAGTTGCTCCGAAGGCGGATATTGCATCTGCGCAATGTTGGGGTTGTTGTGACTCGATGCGATAGGTCTGGGAGGCAGCTTATATGCCCCAAACGTTTCTGGGTGGTTTATCGCCCCTTGTTGATCCACGGCGGTGTCGGGTTCGGGGTTGATTCCCTCGGACTGGCTCTGCTCAAGCTCATCGATGCGGGCCTGAAGTTCGGCTTCTTTCTCGCGAAACTTTTCCCGCACCTGATCTTCAACTAAACGAGCGGTTTTGTCTTTTGCCTGTTGGATGGTTCGTTGGATCTCTTCTTTATGAGCCTTCATCGTTTTGGTCAACTCCGCTATCTGCTTCTCCAGGCCAGACAGCGTGTTTTGTTGTAAGGTGAGGGCAGATTGGTTGTCCTTTTCGATAAAGTCCTGCTCAATGATGACGCCAAATTCGACAGGCTTTTGGTTGTCTTCCGCTTGCATCGGGACGGGCGGCCTGGTGTATCGATACAAGCCGAAGGCGGCAAGGAGTAGAGTCGACATGACCACGAAGGTGACGGTGTTATTGCGTGACTCGGTCTTGCGATTAATGTCCTCGCCTTGCTCAAAATCCCCGTCTGCATCCCGAAAGTATCGTTTTTTCCACTTATCGAACATCACTGACTCCTCCACCTGTCACTACATAAAGGTGGGTTGTCTCATTGGGGGCAAGCTGGTATTTATCCAGTGCGGCGCTTCGAGCGGCATAACTGTAGAATTGCGCTGTGGTTAGCGTGACGGGGTCACCGGATCGGTTTTTGACCTGATAAATGATGCCGGAATACTCCCTGCCAACAAACACCGTCTGCGGTATGACGGGTAAGGCCGTGTTCTTTTTCGGCAAGGTTTTCGGGTCAACCGGATGAAGGCGAAACCCAGAAATGGGGATGCCATTCTCTTTCCATAACATCATGGCTTTGGTGAAGTTCGCGATCGCAGAGGGGTAATCAAAGCCACGCTCAAAAAACGATGGCCGGGATAGGTGTTGGTCGGTTGGTTTAAACGCGGTGACGATACCCGGTGTTGCTTTTGGGGTAATGAACAGCGCAAACAGACGCCCTTTTTGCGTTAATACGTGGGCGGTAAAAGGGAGCGCGACATTCAGCTTTACCGAAACAGAGCCTGTTTTATCCTTTTGAATTCCATGGGTGGTACAAAAGCCCTGAGGACAGGTGATGTTAAGGATTTTATCGTCTTCGACCACGAGGCGATTAATGTTCACGGACGATAAACTGACAGGAATGGTGTCGCCGTCAGCAAAGGGGAACGTCGCTTTTTGTACATTGTTTGCCAAAGCGAACGGGCTAAGGGATGTCAACAACACCGCCATTAACCATGATAAGAGTTTCATTCTTGTGCTCCTTGTTTCTTGATCCCAATCAGCTCAATGACGCCATTGCGGTAATCCATTTGAACCAGGTAACTGGTTAACTCGGCTGGCAGAGTGCGATCGCCAACGGTTTTAATCAGATGGCCTGTTTGTTTGAACTGCATGTTTTCAATTGAGATTTCTGTTCGTCCAGGCAAAGCGTCAAAGCGACTGGTGGTGTTGTACTTTTTCAGGTGCTCCGCGTCTTTGATTAATACCGGTTGAATGGCTGGCCATTGCTCAGCAGGCACGTATTCGAGCAACAGGCCGTACTGTCTGACGACATTCGCTGGGGTCACATTGAGTTTGAGTTTGAGAAAGTACTCGCCCATTAGATGAAGGTAAGGGGCATCCACAGCGGTGTCTGAAATCGTAAACGCTTGTGAAATCGTAGGGGGGACAAGCGTGCGACTCTTTTCCGATGAGGTCTTGGCCAGGCTGAGACCTAATGCCACATTGACGATCATCGAGGCCCCAAATCCGAAGACAAGGAGAAAGTTCAGCAGTTTACTCAGAGCGAGCAAATTGCTTTGATGCTGATTATCCATGGGAAGTCCCTTTTAGGAGAGCCAGTAACGCTTTTGCGCAGCAGGGGTATGTTTAAAGATGTTTTTATTGAGTGAGGCGTTGCCCCACCAGTAAAGGGTGAGCGCGATGATGTTTTCACCGTATTGAACTTTGATATAGCGCAGCCCCATAAACCAGATTGCGGCCAGAATAAAACCTATCATGTATTTACCGGCCCAGAAGAAGAGCACAAACAGAACGAACCCAGGCAGAACTTCGTCTCTGGGCAAGCCTGATATGCGTTTGCCTTTACTGAGGTGTTTGGGAATGGTGAAAAAAAGGGAGTGGTTTTCCATGTATCACCACCGGTACGTTATGCGAGTCCTACAAGCGGTTTAATGACTTCCCAGAAGATCATCCCCCCTGCAAAACCGCCCACCGCGGCGAACCAGTTTCGAGTCATGAATCCCGTCGCTGCGGCGCCTAGTGCGCCAGCGGTGAGTATCGCCATTTCAGCAGCAGAGTCTTCTCCTGCGGTATCTTTGATGGTTGCTTTACCGCCCGCAAAGAGGTCTGTGGCCAGGGATGGTGCGGCGATAATGAGCAGCAGAAGTATGGTAACGGTGACGAATATGAAGTGGTTAACGTGTCGTTGGTTAATAAATCTCATGGTGGTTCCTTGTGGGTTTGACATAGCCCAAAACGGCTGGACAAGATGATATCTGGTCGTTTTTGGGAGTTGAGACACTCTGTCAGGTGTTTAGGTGGTCGCGAACCCATTTAAGACCGCGGTTGCGACTGATGTGTAGCTTCCAATTTGAAGCGTTTAGGGGTTGCTGTTTTTTCAGTTTTTTACAATGACTTTTGCGTTGCTTATGGTTCAGGGTGACCGTATTGACGAAATGGGGTTTAAACGGTCTATGGGTGTAAGGTTGTTCAATCACCAGAACACAGTGGGGTAGTTCTGTTGGAAAAGCGATGGGTTCGGGGCTTTCAACAAGCGCGGCAAAGGTGAGCTTTTCATCTAAGCGCCCAAGCGGTTTGAGTGCAATGAAAGTCCCTTGTGTCTCAAGTGATTGGCCAATCAGTTCTATTGAATCATTTGCGCAATATCCGTAAATAATTCTCATAAGCACTCCTTGATGTAGGACATTGTTTTACTCACTGAATCAATCAATAAAACAATGGAGCCCCTTACAGAGCTCATGCTACAAACTGGCTTGTGAGTTTGTGTAGTCAAACTCCACCTTTAAGGTTTAAGTTAAAGGTTTAGGTAATACTCCCAATTAGTTCCAAGAAACCGAGTGACGATGCTTGCATACGTACTCAGAATGTTGGCATTGGTCTGCGCCTCACCTAACTGGCGCCTGAATTTGGTTAGGTTATTTGTACGCTGTCCTGCGCCCATCTGTGGCGCTTTCAGCAGCAAGAGCAGCCAACTCTCGCGATGCTGATATGTACAGACGGTAAAGATACGATAAATCAGAATGACGGTTCGATGCTTTACCTGTGCGACATCAACGGGGACAGTATGGACGACTTGTTCGTAGGTGCAATGTGCGAACAGAGCGTTAACGCACAACGCATGGGGTGGGGAATAAAATTCATCAAGGTAAAAGGGCATAGAATATGTCGGTGTTTTGAACTCGGTTTCGATTCTGAATGTACAGACTGAAATTCTAATTAAGCCAGACTAGCGATTGGCCGAACGCCGACTTTGTCAATGACGATAACTGTGGTTTTTATTGGTCTTCGCATCGAGTATCGAATTGAATCTCTCCCGAAGGTGGGAGGTTACTCAGAGATTTTAATAATTTCAGGCACGATTTTCGTGAAACTGCTGCATTTCTTTTAAAAGTTTTACTGGTTGATTAGAGATAATTGAATCAACCAAGAAACTGAATTTGAGTGTCTTCTTCTACAAATGTAGTATACCTCTATACGAAAATGGGTATCAGAGTAGATATTCTTGCGCAAGCTTATATTTTTGATGATAAGTTTCGATCAAATCCTGCTGAGATTTACCAGTATTCCCATAAAAAAAACAGTTGTTAGACTTCAAAAATTCATAGTGATTAACTATAGAATCCAAAACATAAAGAATCCTCGCCAAGGTTTTTCTGGTGCAGCTTTGTCCGTGTAAATCGTCTTCAATATCTAGTACGTGGGATCGAAAAGACTCTGCTTTGTATAGCCCTTTCAGTGTTTCTCTGTTCTTCAAAGCTAAAGACCATCTATCTACAATCTCCTGAAAGTGCTTAATAACTTCATGTGATGCACTGTTGGTTTTCAGCCATAAGATCTTGTTGCTGAAAACATCTATTGCGACAGACTTGAGATCTGCAAATAAAATCAGTTTATCATCTTCACATAGCTGGTTTTTATCGAGAATCCACCCAAAGAAAAAGCGGGTTTCGAAGCGTTCTACGCTGTGAAAAAGAGGATCAGACATGCCATTACTGTTTAGCTCTACGAGCGGATCAAATGGATACATATAACCAAAATCGAATAAAAACACTTTAGCATTTTTATCAATTAAAAGATTGCCTTCGCAAAGGTCCCATTCCATCAAACCGTATTGTTCGCAAAGTGATGTAGTTTCTAATACTTGTTCAAAAATACTCTTGTTCAAGCTTTTTAGTGGTTCACCTTCTATCCATGGCGATAGTATTATGCCTAATCGGTAGTTGGCATAAATGGTATCAACGATGTTAGAAAGAATGTCGTGACTTCTTTGGGTTGATTTAATATTGTAAAAATCAGCTCTACGTTGCACTTCGTTCAAAAATGACAACTCTCCATCTACGTTGAAAACTCGCGCAGAAGATCTCTTTTTCTTCAGGGTGTATTTTTTGTTATTGATAGTTAGCTGATAAACCTCTGCGGTCAGACCGGAGTCTATTGATTTAGTCACGTAATCTGAAGTTTCCGTAGTATTTGCCAAAATAGAGGGATGTAGAGGGCAGTTTTTAGGATCACCTACTTCAATATTGTTACCACTTGCTTCGAAATCTGCTTGGAGCCTTTGCCTATTGTTCATATAAACCTCCCTTCTCTCCTCAAAACAGGGGATGAAAAGTCATCCCCAAACATTTTTTAAGCAATTGTGAGTACTTCGTCAGCGGGTCTTCTGGTTTTCTTTTGCCAGTTTCCATCTGCGGCCTTACCAACGGTAATTAAAATTGCTGGTATTAGTGAGTTACTTAGGTTGAACGAATGCTTGACCATTTCAGGATCGAAACCACCTACACTACCTGTATTGTACCCTTTGGCTTCCGCGGCATAAATCAAACTCATTGCTAAGAGAGATGCTGAACGGATCGCTTCATCTCTGCGTAGTGTCTCACTATTTTTGTGGCTTTCTATTGCCATACCAACCCATGCATCTTTAATAGAGTCAGGTATGATTTTCTCATTTACATCGTTTTGCAGAATCTTTTCTAGATTTTTGTATCCTTCACTGTCGCCACAAACAACATATGTCACTGCAGCATCTTTAGTTTGCGGTTGCCCATAGGCAGCCTCACATAACTTCTCTTTTGCGTTTTGAGAGTGTACAGCGAGGATGTGCCAATTTTGCAAGTTAAAAGCTGATGGGCTCTGAAATGCATAGTTGGCAATCTCTTTAACTTCGGAGTCGGACATCACAACATTTGGGTCATATATTCCAGTTGTCTTACGATCAATAATTAGTTCTAGTGTGTCTTTCATTTTCTTCACCTGTGACCTAGTTGGTTAATTGAGCGTTTTAATGATAACAAATGGATTGTTTACTGTTAGTCAACTGTAAATTTACGATTTAGATTAACTTTCTCGTATATAGTGTTTCAAATTTCTAGTTGAAAGGGAATATAAATGAAAATTGAATTCTTCCATGATGTTGTGTGTGGTTGGTGTTATATACAGTCGCCAATATTAAGAAAGCTGAGTCTAAATTATAATGTGGAAATAATTCATAGAAACTTTATTCTACAGAAAAGTGATGAGGAAATGATTTCAAGGTGGGGTTCGCTAGAGAGTGCGAAGGATCAAATATTACAACATTGGGAATCATGTATGACATTTGAAGGAGTACCAGGAAGGTTTAATATCGATGGTATGCGTGAGTCAAACTTTCATTATCCTAATGGTATGTTAGCTGCAAAAGCTACTAAGACAGCCGAAATTTTAGGAGGCCAAAGTGCACATTGGGATATGTTTGACATGCTACAAAAATATCACCTCCAGAATTCAAAAAATGTTGGTGACATCGATGTAATAAAAGAAGCAATAGAGGTTCTAGGCTATAATAAACGGAGTTTTATAGACTTAATGAACTCTGAACAGGTAAATAGCGAGCTAAACAAGGATGCTTTAATGGCATATAATTACGGTGTTAAATCTATTCCTACACTAGTGGTTAACAATAAATATGTCATACGTTCAACAACCAAGTACCCGCTTTTGATTGATACATTATCTAGTTTGGAGGTCATGTGAGTTTGCATGATTATATTTCAGGGCTATAAGATAAAGGGTGGTCAGCTGATTGCAAAAAACAACAAGGACGATAAAAATTTAAACGTCACTAGAGATACGGACATTTTCTTGACGTGATGGCTGTATTAGAAAGTCAAGCCTTGGGAAATAGTATATCGAATGGTTTTCTACATTGTGAAAAACTTGCTTAAGAACGAAAGATAACGACGTTAAAGGAGTACGCTGTAAAAGCTTAAGATCCAACATCTAATATAACAAGTTTGATTTGAGGGTGAGGTTGAGGTTGATAGTGTTGTATATTTTGCTCAGAACTACCTCTCAATCACCAAAAAGCAAGGCTTCGAGATGATTTTTTGATGCTAATAGGGCAGAGTATTTAAATTACTACGATAATTTGATAGCTAGTTTGAAACATTGTGGGTTGTTGACATGCGATAATGCTATATCTAACAATAAGAAGCTCAAACCATTTTCTTGCAAGGTAGAAACTGACCCTAGACAGCGTTTCTTCATTGTCAATGTAGGAAAGGGAAGCTTTTGGCCTATAAGTATTAACTGATGTAGGAGGTGTATATGGACAAAGTTAGAGCTCTTACCGTTTTTAGACGTATAGTTGAACTTGGTAGTTTTCAAGCTGCTGCTAGTGATTTAAAGCTTTCGAAAGCTGCAGTCACAAAGAATATGAATGAGTTGGAGATCTTTTTAGATACCCCTCTTATCAACCGAACAACCAGAAAACTTTTTGTTACAGAAGCGGGATTGGAGTACTACAAAGAAGTCTGTCTAGCTCTAGACACAATCTCGAATGCCGAACAAACACTTTTTTTTAATCGAGACCACATTGTGGGAAAATTAAAAATAGGAGCCCCTTTATCTTTAAGTCTTGTACTCTTGAACGAACTCATATGCGAGTTCTCTGAACTTTATCCATCGGTTGCGATAGAGGTTATCATGGACGACCAACAGCAAGACCTTATCGCTCAAGGTGCAGACGTTGCGATTAGAGGTAGTGGTACGCTTACTGATTCTACTCTAAGATCGCGAAAATTGTTGAAGTTGAAGCGCGTTTTATGTGCCTCTCCTAAATATCTTGAGGCTCATACGCCAGTCTTGAGTCCATTGGATGTCAAAAATCATCAATGTCTTGTATATAGCTTGGCTACTATTAACAAATGGAAGTTTCGCAGAGGTTGTGAAACCGAAGAAGTTGAACTGGAAGATTCACACTATATGGTTAACAACAGTTTGGCATTGGTAAAAGCATGCCAGCTCGGTAAAGGTATTCTTCTAACTCCGTACCTCTATGTGAAGTCTATGCTGGAAGATGGTCAGTTAATAGAACTTCTTCCAGACTGGTCTCCTGAAGAGCATTATTTATATGCTGTTTACCCGAGTAGTCGAGCAAAGTCAAAATTAGTTAGGAGCTTTATTGATTTTCTCGTTGAACGTTTGCCATGAATTTATATTTTGCCTGGAATTACTAGCCTATACAGTGACGCTAGGACCAGTAATATTCCAAATCCCTGAATTAAGGTCATAGATTGGTCTAATGCTAACCATCCGACTGCGATAGCAGTAATGGGACTTAAAAATCCCAAAGGGGTTACAACTCCCAAAGGGAGTTTTTTCACGCCATTGAACCATAGTGAATAAGAAATAATGGCACCAAATATGATTAAGTAACCGTAACCATACATGTTTTTTAATTCAATGGTTGACGGGTAGGTGTCAAATAATGGAGAAATACAGAGTAGAGCAATTCCACCAAAAGTTAGTTGATAGCCTGTAAATGCATAAACGTTAATGTTTGTAGGCCATTCTCTTGAGAAAAATGTACCAAATGACATTGAGAGCGCACCTACAAAAGCTGCTGAAACTCCAATGAAGTTCAGTCTTATTTGGGGTGTTATGAAAATGCAACACATACCTAAAAAAGCCGTTGCAAGCATAAGTTTTTTTTTGCTCTCGAGGCGCTCGCCTTTGAAAATGAATGCTAAGAATATGATTATTGCTGGTTGTAGAGAGCCTATTAAAGCTGCAACGCCACCAGGTAATGTATAGGCTGATATAAACAGCATGCTTTGAAATAAAGCTATATTTAATAAAGATAATATGAAGAGTCTATTTCTAGTTACTTTGTCGACTCGCTCTCCAAAAAGAAACAATAGTACCAAGCCAGCCGGTAAGCACCTTATAGCCGATGCAAGAAATGGCTGGTTGGGTGGGAGAAACTCTGTAGTTAAATAGTAGGTTGTGCCCCAAATTATTGGCGCCAACGCTGTCGTTAGGACTAAAGTTAACATTTTCAGCCTTTTTAGTTCAAGATTAATTAGAATTAGTATTGCTGTTTGTTCTTTTTATTCAACGGCAATTTGGTGAATTGATTGTTTACTAATTAGCTATTATTTTTCTCGTAATTTTAGACCAGTATAGAGAGGTGTTTTAATTTGGAGGCTGGTTATGTCTTTTACAAGAATCATTTTTTCATTGTCGTTAATTCTTTTTTCGACTCATTCGCTAGCCAGTTCGCCTGAAACAAAAGGTATATTGGAACTATCTTTTAGTGACGGGAGATCTTCTGTTCAAGGAATAAATAATGTAAATGGTTTCCTTGAGCGTGTTGGCGTGAAAGTTACACAAGTTACAATCCCAAAAAAAGTACAACCCATCATAGAAAAGTCCAAGGTAAAAGCGCTTAATACAGATGAGCAAAACCTTTTAATTCAAGCTTTCTCATTGAATCGAGCCCAATTGCTTGAGCAAATTGAGCAGGCAGGCAGGGAGCCGGCTGTTCATCGAGGTGGATACCTGTCAACGTCAGAGCCTGGTGTTGCTCCTTATCCAAAGGTTTACGACATGATGTCTTTGTCAGAGGATATTAAATACTACCTTCAGAATAAGTTCGGGAAGCTCCATGTGAATAGTTCAGAAAAAGGTGAAGGTATTGATGAGGTTATGACGATTATTTCTGGTGGGCATTGGACTTGGTTCTTTGTTCTTGATGATGGCGTCGTTGGTAAATTAACTCTCGGCTATGTAGACATCAATAGTAAAGCGTGGAGAATTTCTTATCCTGGGCTCGTCTCACACGGGGGGTTCTTTGATGCAGATTATGGGCTTGTGGTAGCTCATGCTCATGGGCCTGAACATTTTATTATGCGATATGAAGAGCCCAGTATCAATTGGCCCGAAACGCTTAATGGCAACCCTTGGATAGACTTTACAAGTGACATCCCAGTACTGCTATCTGAAACATTAACCTTTTAGGTTTAGCTTGTTTATAGAATAACGGAGTTTATTAGGAGGAAGTATGTTTACTGTTGTATATGAATTTGTAATAAAAGAAGGCTCTGATGATAAATTTAGAGATGCCTGGGTAAAGCATACTGAATACGTTTATTTGACTCGCGGTAGCTTAGGTTCGAGGTTACATACAACTGGTGTAGCTCACACATATGTAGCGTACGCACAATGGCCAGAAAGAAAACACTGGGCTGAAACTACCGAAGTATTTCGTGAATTACAACCAAACACGTTGCTGGAAATGAAAAAACATTTAGTTGAGTCATCAGTGCTAAGAGAGCTTACAGTGTGTGATGATGTATTAAAGTGAACGCTTAAAATAAGCCATCGACTTGTGTTTGTAATCAAAAATATAGGAAGTCACGATACTATTTGTGACTTTCTATTTGGTAAATTTATTGATTTTGTCTAGGTTTCTGTTTTATTTCCAATTTATATAGGCGCTGTTACGCTGAAGTGAATTAGCAGGGAAGACTCAGGAAGGATCTTCTAAAAACAAAGAGTAAACGAGACAGCTAAAAGAACTTGAATGTTTGAAGTGCAGTTCAGTCATTTTAAGTTCTAGTTGTGGCAAAAAAGCGTTTAAGTTAAATGCAGTAAGTCAATATCTCTATCCTCTGCTTGTTGCTGGCTTTACTGTTCTTCCAGAATATCTTTAACGATACGGTGCTCGAGGTCTAGGTAGGCAAACTTTTTATGAGCCTACGATTCCTATCATCGAGTTCTTTAAGTCGTCGAACATATGAAGCTTCATACCTACGTACTTGGATTTTTAGTTCGAGTAGACGACATCAGAGGCCCCAACATTTGGGGGGGCAGGCTTCCTGTTCCTTCGACCTGCTGCCACTTCCTTCTGATTTTTAATAGTTAGTGTTTCTGTGTGGCGTATTTTTCATCAGGCGTCCTTCGTTTGTTCCAGTGTAAGCAGAAAGATTCAAATTGCTAGCGATCAGTTTTTTGGGGTGGGTTACACACGCTGGTTATTTGGATTTTCAATGGAATAGGGTTGAAATATTCGTTGAATAAATGAGCTTTGTGTTGAAAAATGCACAAAGAAAGCGCTTTCACGGAGGATGTATGGGGATAAATAGAAAATTATTATTGGTTTTTGGCGGGATGTTTCTTGCTATCGTTATTGCGATTAGTGGTTGGGGATACTTCTCTTTTAAAACGGAATCCACAAAGAATTATCAAGATCTGTTGGAAAGAGAAAGCTTGCTCATTGGGCGTGCACTAGAGCAGCGAATTGAACGCAACTTCGATGTGCTGAGGACAGTATCGAGTGTTGTTTCAATATCGAGTGAAGGGATTTTGGACCTAGATCCTCTGATGGCGCAACTGAACTCGATAGTAAAGCACAATGAAGTGATTAATGCGTATGTGGCCCTTTCGGATGGCGCGACATATTCGACATCGACCAAAGGGCTCGTTCCCAACTTCAACGCTAAAGAAAAACAACGTGAATGGTTTGTGCGAGTATTTTCCGGTGAGAGTCATGTTGTGACAGCACCATATCAAAGCGCGGAAGGGGATGCTGTGATGGCGGTCGCTGTCCCTGTTAGTAGGAATGGCAGTGTGGTAGCTGCTTTGGTGACCAACATCAAAGTAAATACGTTAACGAGTTATATCTCCACGTTGACGCAAGATAACCAAGTCTGGGTGGCGCGCGAAGATGGTTATATTTTGGCAGCTAAGTACCCGGATCTGTTGGGGAAAAACCTTTTTCAAGAGCGTCCGAGTTATGCGGAGTTTCGCAATGAGTCATCAAGCTCTCATTCCTATCATTTTAATAATCGTGAGTACTTCGTGGCCTCACAAAAACTGGCAAGCAATGGATGGACGGTATGGGGGTGGGAGCCGTGGGATAATATCACCGACGCCTCTAAAAGTAACTTGTTGACCAGTTTAATCATATCTCTGATGCTTATCGTCGCAGCCTTGCTCGTGCTTTATTATTGTCTGAAAAAATTTGTGTATCAGCCCTTGGGCGGTGAGCCAGAGGACATTACGGCGCTAATGAATCAGGTAGCAAGTGGTCATTTGAATGTGGGACATTTAACTGGCGTTGAAACAGGCATTTATGCCTCAGCAATTGGTATGGCAAACAAACTAAAAGTGATACTCCAAGAGGTAAAGGGGGTATCACATCAAGTCGGTGGTATCTCTGGGCAGGTCGACGCAACGGCCTCAAGTGTCAGTTTGAATGCAAATGACCAAATGCAAAACCTCGAGCAGACTGCGACAGCAATGAATGAAATGTCCTCTACCGTCGATGAAGTGGCACGAAGTGCCGGGAGTGCGTCTCAAGCAGCAGAGCAAGCTTACTTGAATGCAAGCGAAGGAATGAGCTTGGTTTTAGACGTGGATAAAGGGATCAATGCTTTGACACAAGGGGTAGTGTTGGCTCAAGAAGCAATAATTGCTGTTGATGATGAGTCTCAAAGCGTTGGTCAAATTGTGGATGTGATTGAAGACATTGCTGAGCAAACTAATTTGTTAGCTTTAAACGCCGCGATTGAGGCGGCGAGAGCTGGGGAGCAAGGTCGGGGCTTTGCGGTGGTCGCCGATGAAGTTCGTAACTTGGCGAGTCGCACACAAACCAGTACCGCTCAAATTCAGGAATTGATTAGTAAGTTACAAGCCGAAGCGACTCGTTCGGTTGAAGTAATGCAAAGGAACGAGAAAGAATCGAGAGATATTTTGGCTTTCTCTTCGCAAGCGACAGCGGCGTTAGAAACCATACGATCGTCCGTGTCTGAAATTCAAGATATGAATAGTCAAATTGCGACAGCGGCAGAGGAGCAATCGGTTGTGGCTTCTCAAATCAATGAATCCGTTTCAGACCTCAATGTGCTAGCTGGAAAGACGCAGGAAGGCTCTGCTGAAAATAGAGAGCTAGCGGGACGGTTGAGGGGTAATGCTGAGCGCTTAGAGCAGCAAGTCAATCAGTTTAGATTTTAAGTATGGCAATGAGCGCAGATGTCAAACGCAGAGCATTATTGCCTCTATTTGCGGAACACTGCTCTGCGGTAATAGACCTTTAAGACATTACAGCCATGGATGAAGTTATCTTGACAACATTATCAAAACAACCTCAAGGGGCGCTGATGTTTCGTTTACACGGGCGCTCCACACGGTTCGCGCTTGGTACGATGAAAATCAAAGAAATCGTTCCTTACCAGACGCCCACCGTGCTTCCTGCATGCCACGCTTACGTAGTCGGAGCCGTAACCATCCGTGGTACGAGCATGCCTATTGTTGATTTGTCCGCAGTAATGGGAGGACAAGGGGTACCTACAGAGAAGAAAGCGTCTCAGGCACTAATTGTGGCCGATTGCATGCGAATGTTGGTAGCGTTCATGGTGCATCAGGTTGAGCATATTGTGTCATGTGATTGGAAATCGGTCACACCGTTACCTGAAACGGTAGGGCAAGAAACCTTTATATTGGGCACGACTCGTTATGAAGAGCAACTGGTTCAGTTGCTCGATATCGAGAGGGTGTTAGTGGAAATATTCCCCGCAGAGATTGACGAAGCGGGAGTGCGGCTCTCTCAAGAAGAGATTGCTCTATTGCAGCAGGTGTCAGTCATGGTGGTTGACGACTCCAGTCTTGCTCGCAAGCTTATTTCGGAATTATTAGACCGTTTTGGTGTGTCCTATCAGACCTTTGAGAGTGGAGATGAAGCCTTATCTGTGCTTAGAGGGCGTGCTACACCTCGCGCGGCCTTTCATGTGCTAGTAAGTGATATAGAAATGCCGAAAATGGATGGGTATGAGCTAGTGTTTGCGGTTAACGATGACCCTGAAACTCGAGCACTTTACACCATTTTACACACATCTTTATCAAGTGAGATGAGCCAAGAGCGCGCAAAGCAAGTCGGCGCCAGTGAGGCGCTGTCAAAGTTCAATGCTCGAGATTTGATGAACGCCTTGCTTAGGGGGGCCAGAGAGAGGGTGGAGTCCTCGGTATGCGCGGAGCGTTTACCGAAATGGCAATGAGGCAGGTAGTTGATATGCAGTCAGTAAAAAAGTCTTCCTCTATCGCACCCATTTTATCCGATGGGCGTGAGAAAATATTGGTGAATCGACGTTATAGTGAAGAGGCAAACCGGATTGTGGCGAAGGTGGCACAAGCAACGAGAATGAGGCATACCAAATGGTTGGTCAATAGGCAGTTTATTCTTGACCAGAGTAATATCGATGCATCACTGAGTGAACAAGCGCGTTATGGCGACAGTGTTATTGGTGGTGAGTGTGAGCGGGTGACTCGCAACCAAAGACTTTTGCTTGAATGTGAACACGCTCGGGTCAAAGATGAATTGCGCCAGCAAGTGGCTCGGCAACGCATCCATTCAGATGTGGTCAGCGATATCCTTTCTATGACAGAAGATATGATGAAAGAGCAATTGTTGGTAATGTCTCCATTGCAGCTTTTTGGCCGTTTCCCAGATTTTGCCTACTTTACTTCTACGGCCTATTCCCCCTCTTTGAGCGTCAGCAAGCTATCCGGGTTGACCACCAATGATGCGTCATTGAATAGTGAGCTATTGTCTTTGATGGAAAATGCCAAGTTTCTTGACCGGATAAACCGCCGGCCAATGACGCTACAAGATGCAAAAGTGGCGATTGGTGCCTTGGGGCTTGATAACTGTGTTCGACTTTTCCCAATACTGATGTGTAAACCTCTTTTAAAGTGGCAAGAGCCGGCAACGAAAAACATAATGCCAAAACTTTGGCAAAATATGATGGTTACTGCCAATGCCACCTGTCAACGGCTTCGAACCGCAGGGTGGCATACTCCCGAACAAGGTCTTCTGCTTGGCGTTTTATTGTCTCTGGGCGTGTTTGCGGTGGTCAATCAGTATCCTCGATTGTTCGAAGAAGCGTTGATTTCGAAGATGCAGCAATATCGAGAATCGAACCAACGAGACAAGTATTACGCTTGTGCTGATGTCACTTTCGATTTAAGTCGCTTACCACGTTTACTTGCTACTTTATCAAGGCCTGTTACGAAACATGTTTTAGAGGCACTCTCCTGGACTCCGGCAACACTGCCATTAAAAATCGCGTTAGAAGAAGAATTAAATCATGTGCCTGTCTTGGATCGTAGCTTGTGTGGTGTCGCAATAGCACAAGGGGATGCGTTCTCCATCTACGACGCGCTTGAAAGCAGTTGTGTCTTTATTGATAAACATAAGCCGTTCTGGTTTGCGAACGTGCAATTGTCAGCCAAGGACTTATCGGCACTAAATCATGCTGACCTTGGACGGCTTGAGTTGTTGTCACGATGAATGGAATCAGCATAGGGAAACAAAACATGGATAAGCAGTCCTTACCAGAAGTGTTACTCAGTCTATTTGATACAGCAAGCGAAGGGTTGTGGTTTATGAGTGATGATAATGTCGTTCAGTTTTACAATCATTCGTTTTATCAACAGTTCTCTCTCTCAATGGAGTATTCAACCCTAGATGAATGGTTAGCACTCGTTCACCCTGAAGACCGCAAGCGGTTAACTCAAGAAGTCGGTGTGCATCAACAAGAGCAAGCGTCAACACGAGTGAAAACACGCTATCGGGTCAAAAACTTGACCGGTCGTTATCTCTGGATTGAAGCCACTGGTTTAAGAGTCGAATATCAAGGTGGATTTGCCATGGTTGGCTCACACAAAAATGTATCTGAAGACGTTTTCTTAAATCAATATCTTACGTATATAGCTAATCATGATAGTGAAACTGGTTTGTTTAATCAGCATCAATTTTTACAAAACGCTCCGAGCTTAAATGAAGATGGGTGGATTCTGGTGTGTTGCTTAACTCAATTACATCAGTTTCAACGACTAATAGGTCATGATGCGACGGGACGACTCTCATCAAGGCTCGTTTCGACGTTGGATGACGTGTTGAACCATCGTTACGGACTCTACCGAATCAGCTCGGATGTTTTTGTGGTCACGGTTGAGCAAGCTCTTGATGCGGAGGCAGCTCTTTCACTAATGAATCAAATCGAGTTGGTATACCATAGAGGTCGAATGTGCAGTGTTACGTTGACAAGCCGGCTAGGGCTAGGGGCATTGCCTGTCCGCGATATAAACAGCCTGCATCCTTTAGAGAAACTTTTTAATCTCTCTGAGTATACGCGCATGGAGACTTCGCCAGTGGCCTATACTGGGGCGTCGCAACGTAACATTGACCGACATTTTGCAATTCAAGACGCTTTAGAAATGGCCATTGAAACGCATCAAATCATGATTGCACTACAGCCAATTGTTGAAGCGTCAACTGGGGACCTGATGAGCTTTGAAGCGTTGGCTCGGTGGCAACACCCAGATTTAGGTTCCATATCCCCCGCCGAGTTTATCCCGATTGCAGAGCGGTTAGGACACATACATGCATTAGGTATGCTGGTTTTTGAACACGCTTGTCAATACTTGGTGATGTTCGATGCAAGCCATCAAGCCAGGCCTTTGGTGAATGTGAATGTCTCAGCGCATCAACTGCTCAAAGAGAGTTTTGTTGATGATGTCTGTGATACCGCCGCTCGATTCGGTGTTTCACCAGGACGTATCGTGCTTGAAGTCACCGAGTCCTACTTACTTGATGAAGACCCAACTATCACCACTACACTCAATGCACTTCACTCGTATGGATTTAAGTTATCAATCGATGACTTTGGGGCAGGGATGAGCGCGATTACCAGTCTGTTTCGCCTTCCGTTATATCAAGTCAAACTGGATAGATCATTAATTCACGAAGCGATGCGACGCGATGCCTGTTTAAAGCTTATTACTCATTTGTGTGATTTTGGTTGTTCACACAACATCACACTTGTCGCCGAGGGAGTAGAAACGTCGGAAATGTTCAAGAGATTAACCGAAGTCGGAGTGCTATATCTTCAAGGCTACGGTCTTTACAAACCATGTTCGCCTCAGGTGTGGTTGGAAAATAAAAGTCGGGTGATTTAGGGAGAAAAAATGCTGAAGTACACCTGTAAGTTATGCACGTTTGAATCAACGATCGGCATACAAGAAACCACGCCGTTTCAGGTCGAGCATAGTCTGTGCGAATTTTGCATGGATGACGTCCATTCCACGTTAAAAGTCTCGCATCAGTTTAGTAGCGTTGAACTCCATCTAAGGATTAACTTGCGTAAACTGAGATACAACTTACACCGAATAGCACACTTTGAAAAAGAAGTGAGTTCGATACTCGATGTCGTTCATTCGGAAGTGATTGCCATCGAAAATGAGTTAGGGGGGCTGATTTCAGACTACCCTTCGATAAAAGAAGTGTTGTCTGAATATCGAAGCTTATTGCACGTTTATAAATAACGAGAAAGGTAGCAACAAGTGGTAATGGCGGAATTTAGTTTTATTCATTTCGGTTATTTGGGTTCCTTAAATGTAAGCGACCCCAATTTAGTTAATAAAATACAAGAGCATATCAAATTAGGGCAGCGACTTGAGCTTTTCTCAATGCTAGTTGTGCTTCTACTTGGTGAGTCTGTGCGAAATAGAGTGGATAATAGTAGTGCAGACTGTACGTTAATGGAGTTGAAAGAGTTTTATGAACTGAATAATAGTACTGTTTCCTTAAGTACTGGAGAGAAGCTACAAATTGTTTAAAAATCAATAGAATGGTCATTGGATTTCGATGCTGGGTTGGATTTATTGACTGAAAGTTCTAATAGACAATGAATGAGTTCAGTTGAGCTCTAGTTCGATTAACTTCATATTGAAGTAAATAACCAAGGAAAGCTTACATAATGTTTATCAAAGACGAAAGAGTCAGGTATTCAGAAAATGATAACTTAATCTCGACGACATCACCAAGTAGCCATATTACTTATTGCAATGAGGATTTTTGCCGAGTTGCTGGTTATGAACAGAAAGAGCTTCTTGGTAAGCCTCACAATATTATTCGACATGAAGATATGCCTAAAGCGGCATTTAGACAGTTGTGGGATTATATCCAATCGGGTCAGAGTTGGATGGGTCTAGTAAAAAATCGGTGTAAGAAAAGAGGTCATTATTGGGTATCAGCCTTTGTCACTCCTATTAGAGGGAAAGATGGCAAGATCTATGAGTATCAGTCGGTAAGAACGCAACCAAACGATGAACAAATAGCAAGAGCACAAACGTTATATCAAGGCCTTAAAGAAAATAAAATGACTTCAAAGCGTGTTACATGGATGAAGTTGCTGGCGTTAATCTTCGTGTTGCAAAGTATTACACTGTGCTTACTTCTGAACGACACTATTTCTTCCAAACTTGTTTTTGGAGGAATGGCCGTGTTTATGGCTATGCAATTGGTGGTGATGTTTCTCTTACATAAGAGGATGACTTCATTAAATGATTTGGCTAGAAACAGCTATGACAACATTTTGATGGAAAAAGCATACACAGGGTATTGTGATGACGTATCACGTGTGGAACTCGCGCTCATTATGAAACAAGCGGAGCTAAGGGCTGTGACAGCTCGAGCGACCGGGACCACAGAAAGCATACTAAGGTCTGCAAGTGAAGAATTGAAGAACAGCCAGTCCATTGATAGAGAGCTTCACGAACAACAAGTTGCGACAGATGCAATGGCGGTCTCTTCAGAAGAAATGTTGAGTTCGATTGGTGAAGTGTCTGAGAATGCAAAGCATGCGGTTGAATTTGTTGATAATGCGCGGCGTAGTGCACAAGAAGGCGTGCAGATAGTCGATGTTGCGGTGGAATCCGTTCAGAAACTGAGTCTTCACATCCATTCTTCAAAAAGTTCACTTGAGAAGTTAAATAATGACGTTCAGAGTATTGAGCTTATTTTATGCATGATCCAGGACATATCAGAGCAAACAAACTTGCTTGCTCTCAATGCTGCGATTGAAGCGGCAAGAGCTGGAGAGCATGGACGAGGTTTTGCTGTCGTTGCTGATGAAGTGAGAGCCTTGTCGACAAAAACGAGTTCTTCGGTGAATGACATACGATTAAAGATTGACGGTTTACAAATGGCGGTGGCGGAGACTTGTGAGGTTATGGAGCAAGGAATGGAAGCTTCAAACCAGAACCTTACTCTATCTCAAAAGAGCAAGGAATCTTTTGAAGCGATTGTTAAAGATCTAACGTCAATAGGGGAGCAAAGTGCAAGTACTTCTCTGGCCATTGAAGAACAAGTAGAGGTGACTAAAGGTATGAATGAGCATGTTGTTCGAATGAACGAAGCTATTGTAACTACCAGGGAACTGTCCTCACACTCGGTGAATAGAACTAATGATTTGGTTGCAAATTTAGAAAGCCTGCAGAGACTGGTTATGCAGTTTAATCAGTCACAGGTCAATATTGCTCATACATTGATAAGGCAATAATTGTTTCTTACTTCTTTTACTAGAGGCTGTGGAAGTGCAATTGATTAGCCTTCGGTATGTAAAATAAACAAGGGATGGGTATGTTAGATCTTTTATTCAGACATAGGCGCAGTAAAAAGAATGTAGTCGCAAGAACAGACTTTTATCGAAGCTTTCTCCTTAAAAGGAATCTTGAAACAGATAAATGGGCCGTGACGATAAACGGGCAAAGTTATGTTGGCCTGATTTCATCAGTTAAAAAATCGATTGATCAATGGTTGGATAATAGACAGCTTATTTCGCCAGAGTATTTTGAAAGCAGTAAGTCACAACCTCAAACGCGACAAATAGACGTTCATAATAGTGTGAAAATAATAAATGACACAGGTAAAGACTATGACTGGTATGCAATAGTATGCGGTCGATTAATAAAAGGAACGAAGCCAATGCTGATAGACACTATAGATAAAGCGATAAAGCAAATGAATGGTCGTGATGAATAAGATTTTTTGTTCTATTCATGCAGTACAACGAACAAGCTGCTAGGCTAAAATCGTCATATTGATTTAATGACGAATGGATGTTCAATGACCTATTTTTTGAGCCAACGGAGCAATTTACTGGAGTGACAGGAGCTGTTGTGTTCACCTTTGCGTCCACTCATTATGGGGCTTTTTCCGCATTGTCACTTCTCCCAAAGATGAATGTAATGAGAGAGCTTTGTGACTCAACTCGGTCGAGAACATCCAGATTTTCAATCTTTGCAGTCTAAGTGTCGACATCAATCTGTAGTGACTGCATTTGGGTCTCGTTACTTGACTTACAACTATCCGATTATTCAAAACAATAAAGTCATCGCGCTATTGATGCTTCTGTCGATATTGAGGGCGAGTATTGATTACATCCTAAGTTCGATGGTGATAAAAACATCAAAGAACTGATTGTACCTGACGGCAGTTGACCGTCTTCAAAATGTTTAGTAGAGGCAATGATATCAGTTTGTTTCCTTTCGACAAGGCAATGGGTAACGTCGATGCATATGGCATCTACTCGCATGCCTAATTGGAATTGCATGGTTATGTGGGCCTCAGTTAAGTTGGAGCTGGGTAAAGAGAGTCAAGCGTTTATGATGTACTTTGCAGGCTTTGTTGTATATTTCGAGCAGAAGGCCAAATAGCTTGGAATTGGGATATGCTGAGTCTCTCAGGCGTATCTGTGTCCTGTGCTCTTGCTCAGCTCACAAGACGTAAGCTTCTTTAGTTTTCCAGGCTCTACCTATCATCTAACAACTGTTTTACTTGTTTTTCGAACTGTAGAGCTTTTGGCAACCCCCTGCTAGATAGCGCGGATGTGCTTGTTGACAGAAGGCAGTCCCTTCTCTTGGTGGGAGCAGTGGAATTGCTCGTTTTATCCGTATGGCATCATGACAACTCCTAGTGTCGTAAACACCATCCTAGATATCATCGCTGATTCGTCAGGGTGTTTGTTGGAACAAATTAGGAAGGACTTCTGCATCGGTGACATTGGATAAACTAAGTTCTGCTATAACTTTTTCCTGAATGCCAGTATCGACGGCTAAATGCAACTTTCCCCAAATTTTACGCTTCCCGCCAATGAGTGATTTCATGGCTCGTTCGATTTCAATTGTACTTGATTTAGTTCCATCGAATTACGCGACAAAGCCTTGAGAACGAATGGCAAAGGTCTACTATTCTGTGACTGGATAATGAGCATTGTTCCTATTTTAGTAAAAGACAATTTATGAAATTAAAACAAAAATAAATATTTATTGATGTATATTTTACTGTGTAGGATAAGGAATAATTGAATCTTTACTAATCGATTTTTGTGTAATGTGTAATGTGTCATTGCTGGTTTTGATATAAGGATAAATATGAACATCAAAGGTAAGATTGTTACGATAAGTACTGCGTCGCTAATTTTTGTTTCTATCATCATAACGAGTATGGAATATTATCTAACAAAAGAAAATATGCTAAATTTTGTCCTTGAATATCGTGAGGAACTGATTAATACGAGAAAGAAAGAACTTATCGAGCACTTGAATATTTCAATATCATCGATGAGAAAAGACATTGCTAGTGAAGATCTTAAAGTTTTATCTAGAGAACACTTTGAGTCAATTAAATATGGAGGTGATAACTATTTCTTCGGGATTGATTCTGCTGGGATTAGTGTTTTTAATGGTGATGATAAGGCTTTGGTTGGCAAGGATATCTCGGGTTTTCAAGATGTCAAAGGGAACTTTGTAGTTAAAGATATCATTGATACGGCTTTTAATGGGGATGGTTTTAGTTACTTCTATTGGCATAAGCCAGGAAGCGTAAATGAAGTAAAGAAAATGGCATACTCTATATATGTTGATGAGTTAGATTGGATTGTTAGTACAGGTGTATACCTAGACGACATTGAGAAATCTGTTTTTGATTACACATCCAAACGTTATGACGAATTGGAATACAAAACAAAGGTCTCTGTATTGTTAACTGGTGTATTCTCTACAATAATAGGATTAATTATTTACTTAATTATGTCAAGAACTCTCAAGCCATTAATTAACATTAAAAATGATTTCGAATTACTTGCATCAGATAATCCTGACTTGGATTATAGAATTAATGTTACTAGTAACGATGAAGTCGGTCGTATTGCAGAGTCATTTAATTTATTTATGGGTAAACTATCAAAAATGATTGATAACTTAGATAGGTTTTCTATCGAACTGCAAAAAAAAGTTTTGCATTATAAGAGTGCTAGTGAAAACATTGATGATGTAATAAGAGACTATGTATATGAAAGTGATAAAATGAAAAGAAAAGTTCAGGATATTACATTTTCATCCAAAAAAGTATCTAAGCATATGGAAAGTACGGCTGAATTGATAAAAATTGCAGACCGTCAAGGAGAAGAAGCCTCGAATCATATCAATATTTCAGCGTGTAGTATTTCTGAACTGATAGTTGAAGTTTCTTCTTCGATGAATATATCAGAGAGAATTAAGTTAGAATCTGAAAACATTGTCACGGTGTTAAATGTCATAAATGAAATCGCCGATCAGACAAATTTACTTGCTCTGAATGCTGCAATTGAAGCAGCCAGAGCGGGTGAAAATGGGCGCGGATTTTCCGTTGTGGCTGGCGAAGTACGAAGTTTAGCGACTCGAACCAAATCAAGTACAATTGAAATCGAACGTGCCATGAAATCACTCATTGATGGTAATCGCAAGATGTATCAGTCAATGAATAATACAAATGACAAAAGTAAAGATAGTGTTGAGAAAGCTGAAAATGTACAAAACAGCTTGCTTAGTATTGTTGAACTAGTTGCTCAGATAACAGAGGCAAGCGATGAAACCGCGATTGCAAGTGAGCAGCAAGAATCTCTTGCTATAGAAGTTGAAGCGCAGGTCAACGAGATATCGGCTATGTTATCCAAGATCAAGAAATCGAGTTCAGACCTAGGGAGCGAAACTTGTAACTTAACTGCAATGAATGATGATTTAATCGAAATGCTATCTAAGTTTAAAACACGCGATTAATTATCAGGTCAAAACCAATTCGTGGAGATAAGATGATCGGCATTGATTCGCTTATGCTTCTATTAAGTCTTATGCTTAGACTGCAAGAGGTTCCGAAAATCATAACCTGCTCTTGAAGACATGGATCTATTGACTGAGAAAACTATTTGTCATTAACGCAGCGAGTCGATTTTGTTTACATTGAAACGTTCTTAACTAGGTTAAAGTAGTTGAGATAAGGAGAAATCGTAGTAATAAACTCGATTTGATAGAATAAAGAATGAGCTATGATGTTTTTTGGGTAACTAATCACTAACTGAAGAATATAACGTTCTTATAATTGAGAGCCGATATAGAGTTGATAAGCTAAGACAATTTAGTGTGTAATTCATAGACCTCCTTATCAACTATACTGGGTGTTCAGGGATAGAGAAATCTAGCAAAGATTACTGTGGGTAACGGTGTATGAGGAATGTGTGGTAACGTAGGCCTTCTATTCAGCCGCTGTGGGAGGCTAGGGTAAACGCCCTAGATACCAGTTAAGTGCATTGATCCTTGAGATGCGTGAGAAACGCTATTTAGGAGCGCGGCGGAGGCTGTCCTGATCTCTGTGTAATTGTCTAAGTTTGTGCCTTAAAAGCCAATAGACAGACATTATGATAAGGAAGCTCTGGAAGCGTTTGAACGTGAAGCCGCCAAGTCAACCAAGACAGAATCCGATTTGTATGACTTTCGAAAAATGTTATCTAAGGTGACCCTTGAAACGGCGTTAAACGCTGAACTTGATGAGCCTCGTGACCGAGAAGTAATCTTTGAAACTCAGCTCGTTCGCAAGTATCAGACCCGATTCAAATCTATGAACGACAAGAACTTAGGCCTGTATGCAAAAGGCATGACCACCTGAGAGCTCGTCGCCACGTTCAAAGAAATGTATGACGCTGATGTCTCGCCCAAGTTGATATTCAAAGTCACTGACGGCGTTCTGGACTAAGTTATCGAGTGGTAGTCTCGTCTTCTGAATGAAGGGTATTCCATTGTTTACTTTGGCTGCATTGTGTTCAAAATCCGCCAGGATAAGCTAGTCAGTTTAGCCCGTACTCGGGGTCAATATGGAAGACCAGAAAGAACTTCTCGGGATGTGGTTATCTGAAGACGAAGGGGTAAATTTTGGCTGAATGTACTGGCATTGTAAAAAATTGGGGCGTGGCAAACACCCTAGTTGCTTGTGTTGATAGATTGAAAGCGCCATCAAAACAGCTTTCCCAAACACTTAAATCCAACTCTGCATCGTCCATATGGTGCGAAACTTGATTTAATATGTACCGTGGAAAGCCTACAAGGAGGTCGCTTCCGTTCTGAAGGTCATCTGCCAATCGAAAACCGTTTTACACAACTAATACCATCGAGTCTTTGAACAGTGTGATCAGAAAAGCCATCAAAAAGCTTAAGTTGTTCCCGATGGACTATTCCAATCAGAAACTGTCGATAGGCCCAGAATCGCTTTATGATTATGTTCGAAGACAGATTCAGTGATTATATGTACTAGTTCATACCTGATCTGACAGTTACACAGAATTATTTACAGTCTCTATAAGCCATCTAGTCACACATTTAATGGTCATCTGTAAAATTCCAGCGCAGCTGCAATCGCTTGACCTGATGATATTGGAGCATTGTACAAGCCTAGCAGCGACTCCAATGCTGCAAGAGTTGTTAATACGCTCTCTTGACGAGCATTATAACCCATTGTGCCAATTCTCCATATTTTTCCGTTTAGAGGTCCGAACGAATTGCCTATTTCAATACCAAAACGTTTCAACAGTTCTAATCGAATGACTTCGCCATCAATATTCTGCGGTATCTTCACGGCAAGAACATTATTCATTTTGAATGTCTGATTTCCAAATAACTCGAGACCCATGGCTTGAATTCCTGCCGCCATAGCATTACCGGCCTGTTGGTGCCGTTTGAGAACATTCTCTGGGCCTTCTTCGAGAAATATCCTCGCACATTCACGGGCAGCATAGAGCATGCTTGTAGCTTCAGTATGATGGTTTAAGCGCTCAGGTCCCCAGTAATCCATAATCATTGCTAGATCAAAATAATTGGAAAGAATTCTGGTCTCATTACCGTTGGTGTGATGCTCAGTACGTATACCTGCTTCAATGTGCTTACGATGGTTGACGACTTCTGCGCAGCGATCACTTAAGGTTATAGGCGCAGAGCCTGACGGCCCCCCCAAACATTTTTGAAGACCCGCTGAAACAGCATCCAATTTCCACTCATCAACTTTTAGCTCATTGCCTGCAATTGATGCTGTCGCATCGCAATAAAACAATACGTCATGGCGTTGGCATATATCACCTATATCTCTTAGCGGTTGATTCATCGTTGTGGAAGTATCCCCTTGGACAGTCGCTAGTAATTTGGGCTTAAATGTTTTAATCGCCTGCTCAATTTTCTCCGGCGGACATACTTCCCCCCATTCGATGTCGATTGTTTTTACCACAGCACCGATTCTTTGAGCTATTTCACATAGCAGAAGCCCAAATCTTCCAATCACAGGAATAAGTACCTTATCTCCCGGCTTTATTACTGACACTAGAATCGCCTCGATGCCTGCTCTGGCTGTACCATCGATCAACAATGTTTGACTGTTATTAGTTTCGAAGACACCGCGAAAGAGTGATTGAACTTGATTCATGTAGCGAGTCATTTCTGGGTCATACTGACCAATAAGCGACTGTGATAGAGCTTGATGCACGCGAGGATATGCATTAATGGGCCCAGGCCCCATTAAAATACGGTGTGGGGGGGTAAGTGTTTCGAAAAACTGATGTTCCTTTTTCATGATGATAGGTCCGTTTACTTAAGTTATTCTAGTTGAGGGGGGATATACTAGTTACATTATGGTCATATATTTCATTGGGAGTTGAAAATACTCATTTTTTATACTTTGGATTTTTATCTACTTTACCGAATTCTATTTAAATTTCGTATTGATCATTTCTCGGATGAAATTACTAGTAAGTCGAAATTATCATTTTTCATACACTTGTAAATGTTTTTTTGTTTACAGTTGGTGAACTGTTATTTCACCAATTTTTATTGGTGTGGATTTATAATTTTTGCTAGATTGATATTTATTTTAAATGACAGTTAATGGAGTGCTTTTATTTAAAAAAATTTAAATTTGTTGACGGTGATATTGAATTTGTCTCTATTCTTAATTGGGAATTGTGAAAATATTAACGAGCTATGAACCTCCAAAGCTATCACGACGACCAGTCTGCTAACTTAGGTGCACAAAGCCAAGAGCGAGAAGGGCACCGAGCTAAGTCTGGATGTGGGGAGTTTGGGGGGAGTTATTGACGTTACAGAACCTTAAACATTTACGCATATGTTTAGTGTTTTGTAACGTTGGGTTGTGCGTCGCTATTTAATTACCAGTAATCGGGCTTAATGATTGGCTTCTTATGAGTAGGCACTTTGTCAGGTAGCAAACTTCTTTCTAGTTGATCATGCTTAACTGCATTAATATTCCAGTCAGTAATATCTCTTAGACTTTTACTTGTTTCCCGTTCGTTGCCTGGTGTTCTAGGAATAATGATGCCTACTTGAATATGAGTATCTGCCTTAACCAGCTTTGCCGCAGGCCCAATGTCCGAGTCGTTGCTTGCTATAACGACTTGCTCGCACTCTTCTCGAACAGCATCACGATACAGGTGCAGTGCCATCTGTACGTCAGTCAACTTTTCCTCTAACTTCCAAATATCAACGCGTTCTTCTTTGTTTGGGGGGCTGAGGTACTTCATAGCATTTTGGTAAGAGGCCTGGTAGTGGCCTTTAATGATCTCAAACTTATCTGGATACAGAGTCGTCATTGCTCGCCAATAACGATCTTGAGAGTTTTGAGCTTGAGCCTTGTTTGTTGCGAACCTGGCGAGAACAGGAGCCGTGAAAAGTTTAACTTTAATTAGCTCAATATTGGGGTCGTGCAGAGGCAGTAGCTCTTGCTCAAAGAGTTTGACCAAGTCTAGCCACTTATATGAAGAGTGACGTAGTAAGCCGTAATAAAAGTTAAACCCGTCGACGTATACGATTGTTTTCATTAGCGGTTATTGTACAAAAAAGCCGCCATATAGGCGGCTTTTAGAATAGGGCCTCGCATCGAGTGTCGAATTTAATCTCGCCCGAAGGAGGGAAGTTGTGACCTAACAATAGGACTTTTCGTCCTCAGAGTCAATCAATACTCATCAATATACGGTTATCTTCGAGTCAACACTAGAGCGAGTCTGTTGAACAGACTAATGTATCGTCAGGGCAGTAGGTGCAGTACATGCTTTATTTGCGCAACTTACTAGTAGCGTTGTCTACTTATACTAAAGCAAAGTCGCCAAAGTAGGTGACTCTAAAGGTTTAACAAGACGGAACCAATTCACGGTTTTTGGCGCTAGATTTGGCTGCACTTTTAACCTTTGTGACCCTTGTAGGATAAGTCTGTTTTTTCTCGATGCCACCAGGGGATAGTCCTTTACTGATCACATTACTTGAATTGCTGCTGTCATCATCAATTATCGAATCAACGATAACTATTCTTTTGGGCATGTTGTTGTCCTTGAAGTATTCATTGCGAACCTCTTCGATACTTGCACCATTCTGCAACTTGGTCACGTACTCAGGGAGAGGGTACCCACCACTAGGCCCCTTGTCATCGTTACTTGGTGCGTCTTTATTACGGGAACTACCACCGCTACTACCATCAGAGGTGCTAATCGACTCGATAAGGTTAAGTATGTCATAGTATGTACCATTATCAGGGCAAAATAATTTGTGAAACGGTATGCATTCTTCTATAAGTTGGCTTCGCGAAACTCTTTTGTATTTGTCTTGTTCGGTTTTCTCTGCGTAATCTTTAATTCTATCCAAAGGGGTAATGAACACTGCAAAGTCTTTTAGCTCTTCGGGATCATCACAAAGCTCACAGGCTGGCATCTTAGCTTTTGAAGCCGCTTCCAGTTTCGCGTAAAACATATAGCAAGGCGTTTTATCTTGACCTGAGTAGTCTTCAAGCATCTTCATTTGGTGCCCTGACCCGTCTCTATAACAAAGCGCATTTCTTGCATAGGAGTTGTATTCTTCAAATAGCTTTTTTGATTGAATAACTAACGGTTTTCTAGACGTTGTTTTTGAGGTTAGAAAAAATATCTCTAAGTCTGCGCCTGAAATGCCACCTTCTGTCTTTTTGTCATGTCCTTTGTATTCAAACACTTTGAGTTTGTCGTCGATTTCTGCCCATTTCCAGAAAAGGTAATCGGTAATAGATTCTTCGTTTACTTTTGGGACATGCTTTATGAATTCCCTGACATTAACATTAATGTTTTTATGGACGCTACAGAGACCACGTTGTTCAATTTCACTAGTTGTTGCGTTATCCATGCCGCTACTTTTTCCAATGTTCATAGTTACTTATTTTATAAATAGTGGATGCTACATCATTTTATTTCATATGCAACCCAGCCAATTAGTTGAAAACGAGACAAAACGTGAACATACGTTGACATATTTCGCAAAGCAGCGATAAACTTGAACAGCACTGGCAAAATCCAGTGTCGGGATTGGACCCTCTGGCTGGTGATAAACATTGCTATCTTCCGGAGGCCATCATGCCTAATACAACTTCCCTTACTTTGACTGTATCTGATCTTGTCTTTAGCCAAGGCGAGAAAGTGCGCACCACATCCCTCAAAGTCGCAGAAGCATTTAATAAGCAACATCGAGACGTTATTCGCAAACTCAATAGCCTTGAATGCTCGGATGATTTTAACGCGCGCAATTTTACGCACGTTGAATATCGAGATAAGAAAGGTGAGCTTCGCAAAGCTTATGAAATGACCAAAGATGGTTTTATCTTCCTGGTCATGGGTTTCACTGGTAAAAGGGCAGTGCAGATAAAAGAAGCCTATATCAACGCCTTCAACCAGATGACCAATCAATTCCGCAGCGCCATGCCAACACTTCCTCTCACTCAATACCAACTTCCTGAGAACTGCTTATCTAACTTCTACGACTCCGGCTGGCTGCCAGCACTCCATAAACGCTGCCTGTCTGAAACCCACTGGACCTATCACATCAAATTCCAGATACGACCCAAAAAAGGAAAATACTGCGCAAAGTTTGAATTAGGCGTAGGCGGCAAGGGCGAGAATAAGCCGTGGTTTGAATCCAGCGGCTCCGAGTTAATCGACAGCGGTTTCTACCTAGAGTACCGAGACCTAAATGAACTGTGGGAGAACATCAGAACGGTGCTAGAGAAGTATCATGCGAGGAGTCCGTACTAACGAAAAACGCCGAGTTTAGGCTCGGCGATGTTAGAGATTTTTGGTTTAATTGTCGACAAAGCGTTCACGAAACGGAATGAGCGGAAAATCTGAGAGGGTGTATGCTGTCAAAAAAGATAGATCACATGCAAACTGTATTTGGGGTTTTTCAATTGTCGCCACGGTCCTACCAGTCGGAACTAGATCTAACGTAATTTCTTCTGCAAAGGCTAACTTAGATTTTTCTATCGGAAAGCTATCAAACACAGATTCCCAAATTGATGATACATAGTCTTTGGCGGAGATGTGCTCAAAATAGACTGAATTGGAAGAGTTGAAGACTTGCAGCTTGTTCAAGCTATCTATGTCACTCTTTTTAGTAACATGTATTTCATCTTTAGATTGAGACTTTAATTCATATGCGTTGGTGTCATACATAATGAAACCGACTTTGCTACTCAAAGGAAAAAACACTACTAAGCCATGATGCATAGGGGATGTATGGTCATACATTGAATCAGTTAGCGCAGGGTTAAATCTTACCACAGGAGAGTCACCAAAGATAAACGGCACATTGGTGTCGTTTCGCAAAATAGCGCTTTTTAAATCTTCTACTTTTCTGACCTCTTCTTGCACGTTAAACATGTCGTGAGTTTGTGGAATCTTACCCTCACCAATCGTCTTGAAACTTTTGCGGAGTGTATCATTCAGTTCTTTAATAATCTCATCCGGAACACCAGGCTCGCTATCTGGCCAATCGTCTATTTGGTTAGCGAGGAAATCACCTAAGTAGTCCATCAATGGAGCCTGTTCGGACCTACGACTTAAAGTGCGTAAGTATTGAAAACATGCTGCCTCAACAAGACCTTTAACAGACTCTTGTGAAGGCTTCTCTCGAAGAGCGCTATGAATAATTGAACTATGTTTATTATCGTAAGTAGTTACCTTACTTTCTACCTCGAGGTCACCATAAAAGTTGTCTTTTGATGCCTGTTTTTTAATTGAGACATTTGGCACAACTTTACCTGTGCTTTTTAAAAGCATAGCTATGCTTGACTTATCGATAGAAAAGTTTCGGAAGTAAAATTGAGGGACGAAATGTTGGTTTTGTTTTTCAGACATTATTAGGTGTTTTTCCTTATCGTATTGTAAATATTTGTTTGGATAATAATCATATAAAATAAGTTTTTGTGCAATGGGGCACCTATTTGGCTAAATGCTGCGCGATAGAAAGTGGCGACAAAAATGGCGGCACTCATTGAAAAACTACGTAAAATAGCGTTATAAATCGCCATTTTCACTGTTTTTATATACACTGATATTCATTTAACTTGTTGATTTGTATGGAAAGTGTTGGCTGTGTTTTAAATTCTACGGCATGTCTTCTCAGTCTGCGATGGACAAGCACTCAGGTGGTGTGGCTAAGTACCGCGCTGCTGAAGGTAAAACCGTACTTCTACCATTCCGTGGCTCTGTTCACGGTACTATCTCTGACATCCTTGGTGGTGTTCGTTCAACGTGTACATACGTAGGCGCAGCAAAGCTTAAAGAGCTAACTAAGCGTACGACTTTCATCCGCGTACAAGAGCAAGAGAACAACGTATTCGGTAAAGAGAAGTAAGCCAATACTTCGTAAAAGACGAATAATAGAGAGCCGCTAATAGCGGCTCTTTTTTGTTTGAAAACTGAGGAGTGTCTACAAAGTGTCTACACCTGAGGCATTTTTGCTTTGCGCTACTTTTCAAATTTGCATAAAAACTCATCAATTATTCAAGTTCAAGAGCAGCAAGCGGGTTCATTTCTACAGTTTCTGAAAGGTGGTCTGGGGCAAAATGAGCGTAGCGCATCGTCATACTGATATCGGCATGGCCAAGGACATCACGAAGTACCAGAATGTTGCCACCATTCATCATGAAGTGGCTGGCGAACGTATGGCGCAGTACATGCGAAGCCTGACCTTTTGGCAACGAGATCCCCAGTTTGTGCTTTAGTAGGTAACAGAAAGGGGTGTAGCACTCTTCAAACATTAAGCCGGAGCAGGGCTTGTAGATCTCTTCATAAAGCGCTTTAGAGATGGGTACTGAGCGGTTCTTCTTGGTTTTAGTGTTGGTATAGGTGATCTTGTACTTGCTGAGTTGGCTTCCGCGCAGCTTTGCCGCTTCATTCCATCGTGCACCTGTGGCTAAGCATATCTTTACTATTTTGAGCATGTCTTCACGCTGATGCTGGCCAACCAGATCGAGCAGTAGGGGAAGCTTCTCTTTAGGAATAAAAGCCATCTCTCGTTCTGCTACTTTGAATGGCTTGAGCCCTTCTAGAGGGTGGGGGAGGTTCCATTCACCGAGTTCTTTTAGTTTACTGAAAACCGCCTTAAAGCGCGCTAACTCCGAATTGAGGGTAGAAACACTTGGCGCGCCTTTTTGCCAGCGGTCATCAACAAAGTTGATTTGGCCCGCCATCCTTAAGCTACGAAACTCAGCGTATTGCTTGGCGTTAAATAAGGAAGCGGGCGGGTTACCCATGGCTTTAACCATGTGGTTAAACTTTTGGTAGATGACTTCGCCGTTGGTGAGCGTTCGGCCGTAGTGGCTGAACCAAGTATCCACAACATCAGACAGCCGCCTGCGATCGCTACTCATGCCAAGCCAGGGCTTTTGATCCACTTCTTTTATCGTGAACTTCTCAAACCCGACCGCTTCTCCTTTGGTGGCAAAGCGTCTGCGAACGCGTTTCCCATTGCGGCCATTAGGGTAGCAGTCACAAATCCAAGGTTTGGTTGAACCATCTTTTAAGTTGCGGATAGACATAAACTAAACATACTTGTGCTGTATTTTTATACAGGTTAATGGGTCGCTCGATATCAGGCAATGTTTGAATGTTGGAAAACGAACATGTGGGAAGTGTATTGCTTAAGGTAGGACGTTGGTTGCAATGATGCTGGAAGCGAAATCGCAAACTGCGCTAGGGTGTTAAGCGCAGTCAAAGCGTTTTAAGGATAATCATGGCCACCATTTGGTTGCTTGCATCTTGTTAAACGATTTATGGTTAGCCGCCATCCTTTGGCAAACCCATACTTACTCAATGCCAAAATGGCGTAATCCGAGCAGCTTGGCTCAAACAGACAGGCTTACCGTAGTTTAACTGGCGCAAGAAGGCGGTAGAGGTAGACTAACCGTATTGAGAACCAGACCAATCTAGACCTCCATTCTGAAGGTAATAACATAGTAAGTGCTGGTTTCAGCCTTTTTACCACCCAAAGCCGCAAAACATCCAGGCTGGAGTTCTACACCAATCCTGTCGATGCGGTAGAACTCCCATCCATCCTCGGCGTATTCGTTGACAACATTCTCTAGGTAAACAGCCGCTTCGTTTCCTGTGTGATTTTTCATTTCTACAGAAATGTTGGGTGGTACTTGCACCATTTTATTTTTGAACATATAGAAATCCTTATGTGGTAGAACTCATTAGAAGCCTTTTTAGGACGTTTAATGTGTTCTAACACAATGGGATTTCTCATCTAGGATATCACCTAATTAATCAATTAGTTATTCAACTAATGCCACATTCTATAATGGAAAGTGTGATTTTTGAGGCAGGGGGGAAGTGTTTGACTTGTGGAAAGCCTGCTCCTCGAAGCCTGAAGTGTGTCCCTTTAAGCTTTAAAATTACGCGGAGGACATGTTTTAGCTCTCGGAAAAATAGTTAAGCTGCAACAACATGAAGTAGAGCGTTCAAAGTGCTATAGCGAGAGTACTAGCTGTAGGTTACCAGAATATTGTTCTCCTGAGACGAACGATGGATCGATAATGGAGATATCAGCTTAGGGCTGATTAAAACGTACGTGACCCTCTACATTACATGTCGTAGAACTCTAGGCGTTCTCGAAGTTTCGATGAGAACGCCTAGCTCTAGCGCTATAATGCTATAAATTGTTCGAATTCTGTACTGAGTTGATGGGTCGCCATAACTTCAGTATTTATAAGGTTTCCTTGTGCTAGTCCCACGGCCAAAGAGCTTCCTGGATGAAATGCTTGAGTAATATTTGTGAAAACGATTTTTTGCTGCTTAGCTCTATCTTTCACAGGTGTTTCCCTAATACGGTCAAATTCAATGATAGATTCTTTGAAGTCGTTGGCTGGTTCCATCAGTCCCTCAATATTAATGAACGTATCTAAGAGATCTTCTAATGTGCCTTCAGTGTTAGAATCATTCGTGAAGATAAAAGTACCTATATCTCCATGTTCCTGAGTCTGTCTCCACTGAACTTTCTGATCAAAGTCTTCGAAATCAGTTACAACTTCTTTGATTGAAGTTGATAAATCTATGAGTGTTTGAGTTAGTCCACCATTGTCTATATCTTCGTAATCAGCATCTAAGATAAACGCGTGTCTAACCGTGTCAACTTTATAAAAATCAGGCTTTTCCAGTAGTTTTTTACTTTTAGCTACATTAGACATTGCAGCTTGAAGTCTTGTCTTACCGCCAGTAGAAAAGACACATACATAATGGTTGCCGGTTAGTTCAAAAATTTTATTGGGCATAAAAATGCTTAAAGGGGATCCAAATCGAATATTATTAGTATCAATTTCCTTTACAGCACCTTCAACAAGTCGTTGAAGCAAAGAAGGTAGATCTTTTATTTTTTTGACTTCACCTTCAGTTAACTCTAAAACTTCAATTAGTTTTGCGAGGAATGCAACGTCATGAAACCCCTCACAATATAAAAAAGTTAACTTAATCATTGCTTCGTACCCCTAATATCAAGGTTGATATAGTCAATTAATTCCTCTAAATCTTCCCCTGAAAAGTGTTCAACTTTACTCTCAATGGAATCAATTGCATATGCTGAGATCTGCTCATTTTTGAAGTTATTAGAGATAAAAGCGTCAATACACTCTTTGCTGTGTGAAGTAGCGAAGACTTGAACGTTATGTTGGTCAGCAAGTTCTTGTATTAACATTGTAAATTGGCAAAGGAGATCTTTATGAATTCCATTTTCTATTTCATCTATCAATAGTATTCCATTAGTACAGGCCGCAAATTTGATACCCATTGAAAATATCTTTTGTAAACCATCGCCAAACTGAGAGAGCCCCCTATTTTTGGTGGGGTCTTCATAAATAACTGTGAAACTACCGTCGTTACTCGACATCTCAATATCAACGATTTTATCATCGATATGTTCGATGATAAAATCAACGACTAACTTTTTTGTCCCTTGTTCGACAGACAATCGATAGCATGTTTCAAATATAGAAGCATCGTCTAGAAAAGATGACTCTGTATATAGACTACGGCACAATGTTTTGTTAGTTGTTGCATGGTTTCTTATATGATTTTTGTAATAGTCTGAGTAGTAGATGTATACTGAGTTTTCTCTTGTGCAACCAAAAGTTGTACTATGTCGCCCTATAAAATCTGACTGGTTTTTTATTTCATCAACAGAGTCTTTCACTTTTGATTCGAAGTAGTATTTGCTGTCATTAAAGCAACACTCTAAATCAATAACATCTGGAATTTCTCGAAAGGAAATACTTGGTTTAATTCTAGATCTACTTTTGCTTCTTAGGTTGCTGATCTCATGTATGCACTTTGAGTCGCCTAAATTAGATAGAATGTAAAGAGCTTCAAGTACCGTGCTCTTTCCTGCGTTATTTACACCCGCGAAAATATTAACTCTATTTAATTTTTCAACCTTAAGACCTACAAATCTCTTGTACATTCTGATTTCAAGTGAAGAAAAGTGTCTTGTTATTGAGCTGTGGAGAGGAGATTTTTCTATATGTGATTCTGTTTCATCTATAACCGATCTATTACTAGTTACAAGTAAAGCGTTCAGTTTTCTTATAGAAGTTGATATGTCTTCAATTTTTCCTTCATCAATTAAATAGGAGTAGTTGAATGCGGTGTTTATTTGATCTTTGATCAAATTTAGGGAGTTTTCTAATTTGTTTTTTCCAAGGTTTTCACTAGACAGAGTCGCGTCAATAAGGCTTCTAGTTGTTTCGAGGTTATTGATAGCATTTTCGTCACTTATTATTTTACCAAGCTCTCTGATTTGAAGTGCGGTTTCGATTATTGGCTCGACGTAAATAGTATGTGTGTCTTCATTCTCAATATCATCGTCAGATATCTCCTCTTCGGTAGTTGATAGCCATGAAAACAATCTATATAGATTTTTCTCATTTATGTTATCGAGTGCTAAATCATTTGGAGATATATCCAGCCAATCTTTTATCTTTGTATTTTTTATTACTTCTCTAAATGTTGAGTACTTTTCAGAAGTAAACTGATCTCCGAAATCACTTTCTTCATATTTCTTTATTAGTGAGAGAGTGCGTCGAGTTGATCTTATCTCTTGTTTTGAAATTCCCAGAGATTTCCAAATTTCTTCTTCGGTCATTTTATGTTCATTGAGCAAGTTGTCTAACAACTTTGCTTGGTTTATCGCTGGCCATTTCTTGTTACCGCTAATATGCTTAAGGCCCATTAATACTTTGAACTTTCCGATGTCTTGAGTTTCATAATCTACTACTGGAACTTTTTTGAAGATCTCTGGATTAAACTGTCCAATGTCGCGGTTCTCTTGGTACATATGCTCAAGTACCTGTAATGCAGCGACTCTTCGGTTACCTTCAATAACTAGGTATTTTTGATGACCTATTTTCCGAACCTGGATTTGGTCTACAGGCAAATAGCCATTTTGCATGAAACTTGCTAACAGGTCTGCTATGTTCGAATTGTTTTTACCTCTGATTAAGTCAAAAGTTCTATTTTGTACATTTCTCTGGATAGCGTCTTCGTCACTACACTCTGCGTAGTCATTCTTATCAAGAAACCTGTAATTATTTGGATCCAAAAACAAATTTTTTAACGAGTAGGATTTCTCGTTGTGTGGAGTACTCATAATCAGTCTCTTTTGTGATTGATGTTTAGCAAATTTATACCTAACTATAAAGAACGTTTTAATTCAAAAATGTTTTTGCCAACAACCTTAACTTCATCCTCTTTAACAGTCAGAGTCGAACCATTAAAGCTAATAGCCAGTTTCTTACCTGGCAAACGCTGGATCTCGTTTAGCGAGAGTAGGCCATCTATATCCACCAAGTAGGTACCACTAACGGCTTGGTTAATATCTTTGTCGATAAAGAAAGTCGAGTTGTCCTGATGAACGGCGATAAGATTGGTTGCTCCAACTCGCTCTAAAAAGCGTTTGTCGAATAACAACGATTCGTTGTTGTTCAAAACCCCGTTGTTAAGTTCGAAACAGCTTACCTCGTCGCACTTGTTGCTAGCGTCTGAACTAACTCCTTCATTAGTTGGAAAAGGTTCACCTTCATCTAGAAGTAACCATTTCAATGAAACTCCCTCACTCAAATGTATGCGCACGGCTAATTCAAATGGAGTCATATTTCGAGTATGCCAAGTCGAGATAGTGCCTTTGTTGACACCAAGTACGTCAGTCAATTGGTTGTAACGTTCTAAACCCATTACCTTGACTACTTTTGATGTAAAAGTACGGCCGCCAATATATTCAAATGGTACTATTTTCTTATTGATAGTCATTCAAATGATCACTTATTATTCAATTTAATGACTGATGAGCGACGTCTCACCGGGTCGTTTAATAACATTCAATAACTTAAAAGGATACCACTATGCTTTCATATCAAGTAGTCCTAAATACGCCTTTCATGACCTATGACCAATACTCCGAGTTCTCGGGGATGTCCAAGCGCACCATCATTGACTGGGTCGCGGATGGTCGTCTGCCAATTAAACGTAAGGCTAAACCAAAAGAAACGCCGCTCATCAACATGGTCGCGTTGCTGGAAATCGCAACCCGTGAAGCCATGGAAAGGTTGGGTTAGTTATCGGCTTCAACTTAGGTAGTTTTCATTTCCATGTTGAAGGTATGCAAATGAGTATTGGCTATGAACAAAAGTGACACCATGTGCGAGTTTGTTGGCACAAAACAATTGGCGTTTAATGAAGCGTGCTGCGCCTTTGCCAGGTCGGAAAATATGACCAGGCTGGCAGAGCGCATAGGGATGAGTCCGGTTATGCTGCGCAATAAGCTCAATCCAGAGCAACCTCATGTGTTGACCAGTGTTGAGCTGATCGCCATCACCAAAGCGAGCGGCAACTACTCGATTGTGAATAGCCTGCTGCTCGGTTTGGGCGTGGTCACTGCGCATATCTCTCTTGATGCCAATGAAGAGAGCTTTATCAAACGCGCATTAGATAACTCGATCCGTTCAGGGGAGCTATCTCGACTGGCACTGGAGTATGCTGGCTTGCACAGGCTCAGTCGCACCCAGAAACACAGGATTGTTCAGATGGCGCAGGCGAGTATCAGTAGCCATGTCTTACTCATCAACAGTCTCGTTAAACGTAACCAGTACCCCTCTATGCGTATGGCCATTGATGCCGTTGCCTCCGATGAGCCGCAATTGTGCGTGTACCCGGAGGGGTAATGTCGTTTGTGCCTTATCATCAGCCCTGTCCAGACAGGCCCGGTCAGTCACTGACCGAGGTTGAGAAACGGCGAGGGTATGAGTATTTAGGGCGTATTCGACATGAACTTTGTCAGCGTCAACTGGCACCGCTCAGGCGAGAACGTCAGGAGTTAGTCTGCCGAATCCGGGTTTCGGTTCATGTACTGGCACGGCTGCGACTTCAGATCCGTTTGTATCGGCTGGACAGGGAAATGTTCGCTATCAGGCAGCGCTGGCTTAAGCCCGAGTTGGGCTATGGGAAGTTTGAAATGGAGCGCGCTTAACGCAGAGGTAACCCTTATGCTTAATCCAATGTTGTTGGACGTATGCGCTAAGGCCATTGAGCCTTACTTTGTTCGTGTTTGCTATCGGGGTCGACGCAGTTGCGTTGAGCGCTTCCATAATCCAGCTTTCTTATGCAGCGATTGGTTTAACGAAGTGCGTCTGCAGAGAAATGTATTATTGCACTTGATACTCTGGGCACGTTGTTGGTGGTTGGGCGCTGATGAGGTGAGGGCAGTGTGATGCTCGCTTCTGGATACGCTGAGCTGACCTGTGTTTCTTCGCTTCGCCGTTTAGTGGAGGAGGCGCCTTACTTAGCAAGATGCAGTGACAATAAAACGGCGATGCTCGTCAGGCCACGCGATTACGCACTCAGTTGGCCTTACATGCAGGTTAATCGTAAAGAGATGCTGGCATGGATGGTGTTTGATATTGATCATGAGCACCGCGCGTTCCCCAACCCTTATATCTGGCAGGATGAAGGACTGCCACCGCCCAATCTGATTGTACGTGATCGCGCCAGTAACAAAGCCCATTTCTTTTATGCCATTGTCCCTGTCTGCACCAGTGATAACGCGCGCAAGAAACCCATTGCGTATTACAAAGCTATTTATCACGCCCTGGCATTGAGGCTTGAGGCCGATATGAGTTATTGCGGCCCGGTGGCTAAGACGCCTTTTCATCCGAGGTGGCAGACGACGGAGCTTCACCGAAGTGTTTATGAGTTGGGTGAGTTGGCTGACTCGCTTGAACTGGAGACGTTGCGCCCCTGGCTGCGCCAGGAACACGATACGACCTATTCCCGCAACTGCACCCTGTTTGAACACACGCGTCAGTACGCTTACAGCATTGTCGGCAAGGCGAGAGAAAAGGGCAGTTATGCGCAATTCAAAGCTCGGGTTGAAGGGTTTGCGCGCTGCAAAAATGGCAGTGGTATGTTGGACAGGGCGCCCTTGCCGTGCAGCGAGGTGGCTGCACTAGTCAAAAGCGTGTCTCGCTGGACCTGGGATAAGTATTTTGCCAGAGCGGACTGCCAACGCGGCGTAATGAAGTTGGATAAGCGACTGAGCCTCAAGGAAAGGCAGAGGCGTGCGGCCAGATGGACCCATCGCCGCCGCCGGGCTAAGACCTCTCGCCTTATCATTCGCGTCTGTCAGATCCTGCTACGTAAAAACCAGCCGCTCTCGATCAGGAGAGTAGCGCAGATGTCGCGGCTGTGTCGCCAGACCGTCAGCCGTTACGTTTACCTGTTTGAGCGAGTGACGCTGGCGTTGTCTGTGAGTGAGCGAAATGGACCGTTGCCGGATGTTAATGATGCTGTACATCAGATATCTGCACCTATAGGGCATTACTGGGTTGGCTTGAGTCATAAAACAATTAGAGGGATAGCCAAGGGGCCCCCTCCGTGACCAAGCCGATAAATAATGGTAATCAAGGGTCAGAGTGTGATGGTTTCCTCAACGCGAGAGGTGAAAAACCGTATCTATTGGTAAATTCAATCACCAGTGAGGAGATATGTCAGATAAACCGGACAATGAGTTACTGGAAGTGATGGCGTTTATCATTGATTCCGCCGCTCAGGAAACTCAGAAAACAGGTCGCGCTGAAATGGGCATGTATTTGCTTAGCTTGGTGCTCGCTGATTATCAACGCAGTGAAGAAGATAAGGCTCAACGGGAAAACTCATCCTGTCACGATGATTGAGCGTCTTCCATCTAAGGTATAAGCGTTCGAACAGTCTGATGGCAAAGCGGTATTGATGTAGAGTTTGGCCGGAGCGCGCTTGTGGTTACCTGCCTGGCTCGCTTGTCATCGTCAAGTGGTGGGCAGGCGAGCTTTTTACGATCAGCCTGGGGCTCTCAGGCTCGGCTGTGCAGTAATTGTACGTGTGTTCAATTGAGTGTGATTGATAGTCAGTAAGGGCGTCTGATGAGGCCTTTGGGTCTTTATGTCATTGATCTATTCCTTTAAACCGTGGACGCACAGAACCTGATTTTCAAGGGTGAAGTGCACGCTACGCGCCCTTGAAAAACAGAACCCTGTGTGTCTGCCGGACAGTCAAACGACAACGACACAGACCCAAGGAGCTCGTTATGACTGCACTTACTCTCAACTACCAAAGCCACGCCTTGTTCTCCGACGACGAAAAACAGGCCCTGGAGCATGCCGCAGAGATCCTCAAATCCAAGCTGTTTCTTAATGAGCAGCCTGCGCTGAACTCGCCTGATTTAGCTAAAGCGTACTGCCAGGTATCACTGGTGACCAGAGAGCACGAAGTGTTCGGCGTGTTATTCCTCGACACTCAACATCGGGTTCGCTTCATTGAAGAGCTGTTTACCGGCACGATTGATGCCGCCAGCGTTTATCCGCGAGAAGTGGTCAAAGCGGCCTTACTGAGAAACTCAGCCGCGGTGATCTTCTATCACAACCACCCGTCAGGCGTTGCAGAGCCTAGCCAATGCGATCGACGGATCACCCGCCGTCTGACTGACGCGTTGGCGCTTGTGGATATCCAAGTCCTAGATCACTTTGTTATCTCTCACGAGGAAGTGGTGTCATTTGCGGAAAGAGGGTGGATGTAAGCGGCTATGCCGCTTTACAGCCTGAGCGACGGCTCAGGCTTGATAACGCTTTATCACCTCGACGAAGACGTCGCGGCATTAGAATGTGGAGTCATTGAAGATGAAAAAACGATGCTTGTTGCTGTTATTGCTTCCAGAGGCTGGATTTGGGTTTTGTTTTGACGAGGCGGGAGCCTATTACAACGTTTCTCCAGATCTGCTGCGAGCCATTGCCCAGGTAGAAAGCAGTTTTAACCCGAAGGCAGTGAATGAAAACAAAAACGGAGCAGGTCAGGTGATCAGTCGTGACTACGGGTTGATGCAAATTAACTCGACCTGGTTTAGTAAACTTGCTGAGTATGACGTCAATGAAGTGAGTGTGTATGAACCTTGCTTTAATGTTTCATTGGGGGCGTGGGTATTGGCATCGAACTTTGCCAGTCACGGTTATAACTGGAACAGTGTTGGAGCCTATAATGCTGGCTTTTCTAAGCGCAGTGAAGGTGCGCGGCAGCGCTATATTGAAAAAGTGCAAAAGGTGTATTTTCCCCGGAGTCTGCCCCGCTCAAACTTATCTGATTGAGTTGAAAAATCAGCATCTCGTGATTAGGTGGCTGAACTCTTCCTTACATTAGTGGAGCCTTATACTAAACTGGGTATATAGGGCTGGCAACTTGACGGGGGTAACATGCAATATCTAGAGGTTTTCCTTTTGATAGCTCCAATGCTATTGTTTTATCTGGCATATAAAAGCCTCACCAGAATGAATGTGGTGCTGCATATGTATCGCTTGTGTGCGGGTGCTCTGGCCTGCATCATTTTCTACTCTTGGATGATCAATATAGGCTTTATCGAAGCGTTATTTGAGAGCGAGTCGCTACTGATAGGGCATTCATTTTCAAGTAGCCTGCTTTCCTTTTCAGCTATCGCGCTTTATATTGCAGCTTACGATTTATTGACTGTGCTTGATAGGAAGCTGGGGCGCGAGTCATGATGAGTGAGTTACTCGTGTTGAAGTCCTTGCTGTACCTAATCCCACTTGTCGTATTTGGGGTAGTCGTGTTTGAGCTATTGCCTGTAGAGACTTTACGACGAGTTCTTGTGGTTGCAGTGTGTTTGTCGCTATTCACTCTCAGTTACTTGTGGTTAGAACTGTTTCAGTGTTGTGTGGAGCGGAGCGAGAGAAGCGCTCCCGTTTACCTAGGCGAGAAGCTGAGACTGTTAACTGACAGCTTTATTGTTCTGGCCCTCTATCTGTACATATTCAAGGTGATTAACTTTGACAGGCAATAGTCTCTGGTAATTTTCAGAAGCTTTGAGCATGACAAAAGGCCTTGATATTACCCATTACTCCGATGGCAAGTGCTGTTTCAGTTCAAGAAGCATTAAATAGGCACTTTTGCCACTAAGTTCATAGGGCCTAAACTCGGTAGAGCCGGAAAATTGCAGGTTGAGTAAGGAAGTTAGGTGTATCTGGGGGACCTCGCCCATAGACCAGTCACCAAATTTTCGAGAATTGATTTCCTTGTAGTAAATAATCGTCACGTCAGAGTGGCGCGAATCGTTGACAATATGGTTGTATGTCTCACTTAACTCCTCCCGATCGCCTTCGAGACATTGCAAAAAATACTCATTGTTATGGCTCAGTAGACCGGTAATATGACGTTCTTCATTATGCTGTCGAGAAATGCGCAGAATGTCTTGTAAGGCGAGTGCATCACAGGATTTTGATAGTGTGCTGACGTAAATCAGGCGAGCTAGAGGCATAGCATTACCCTAATCATTGTTTTAGTTACTATAAAATATAATCTAAAGCTCTGAAATTGCTAATTGAGTGTAGTGTTGATAAGCCTTGCTAAGTGAACGGTCCGCCAGTCCGGGAAGATATCGCAATATGAGTTTGCTCATACGCTAGCGGACTTTTTGGTGCTTATTTTTATAGGAAGATAGGGGGCTGATAACGACTTGCATCGGGGAGTTCGATGAATGGTCACAAGCTTTGCAGTCAGCCGTGCATCAATGGTTCGATAGAAATAAGGGGGGAGTCCCCCCTTTTTCGTCAACCACAGATTATTTGTGACCTATCACTACTGCCATCTCGTCACCATCAGTCCATGGTGTACCTCGAAGGTCACTGTAGGTTCGCTTGATCTCAAGGTCGTGAGCCGCGAGCTCCTGACTGAGGTCCTCAATAGTGAAGTGTTGAAGCCAGTTGAAGACGGTCCACTCTTTATCTTCTTGGTAAATCACATATTTGTCTAAAGTGACCTTTTCTTCCTCGTACTTGAAGGAAGATTGCAGGCACCAGTATGCCTTATCACTCCAAAAACCGTTCATTGCGTTTTTTTCGAGGTTGATAGAGTCCTTTTGATGAGACAGTCTCGTTGCGGTATAGACGTCCAGCGCAATAGAACCATTTTCAGCTACTAAGGCCTTGAATTTGCGATATAACTTGGAACGTTGTTCTGGGTTCAAAGCGCACAAGTCGCACATCACTAAGGTGATCAAATCGAATTTTCGCGGATCTCGATATTGAAGATAGTTTCCATAGATGTACTCGATAGTAAGGTTGGCGTGCGTTGCCTGCTCTGTCGCGTAGCTCAAGGAATTGCGAGAGAAGTCCAAACCCACAACGGTTCCGATCCCTTTTGCTTTTAAACGGTGAGTATAAAGGCCTGGACCACAACCAAAATCAATCACTTTAGATGTGTTGTCTAACTGAAATTCAGACACCAGCCATGCGATAGATTCTTCTATGAATGAGGCTGTTCTGGAGGCCAGGCTTAAGTCTGGATTCAAGTGGAAAGCCAGCATTTGACGTGCGATATGTTTATCTGTCCAAAGCACATCAGCGGTGTATTCAGACTAAACCACAGGTTTGGTGGCTGCGGTATCAATTTGTTTAAACATTTTTGTAATTCCGACAATAAATGAATTGCCGTCCTCACAACAAACTACAGGGCTGATGACTGCCCTAAAATGCAGTAAGGACGTGTTAAAGACGGTGTTTCTTGCTCAAAAATCATTGCAAAAGCCTCCTTAGAAACAGTGAAAATCGCGCGGACTGTATATCACGTGTACATGTGTGTCAATTGGCTTGGTCATGGCTCTATCGCGATGCGCTCGAAACACAAACCCTGTAGGGATAACTCGTTACCGCTGCCTGCAGGGGGGGGGCTGATCCCCCTGCGCGAAAAGGCAAAAGTCGCATTACGAAGGTACTTGCTGGCTCTCTTGCTGAGCGCTGATAAGTTAGAAAACACCATTGGCGTTAGCGATATCGCCGCCACTGATCAGTGAGTACACTCTCATCGAGAAATCAAGTGCTTGAATCGAATCCCAATGCTCGACAATTCTTCCTTCTTCGATACGCCAAGTGTCGATGATATTCATCCCTTTCTCATCATCTCCTCTGTCTTCCTTGTTGAGCGTGGCATGTGAATGGAAGATCACGTAATCACCGTCGACGTAAATATGTTTTACGTCATATGTGTAGTCGGGATATTCCTCGACAAACTCTTCCAGGAAACCGACTAGCCCCGTGACTTTGTCAGGCAGGTTACGGTTGTGCTGGACATAAGAACTGTCGTTGTAGTGCTCCAGGATGTAGTCGAAATTGTGATTAATCATAAGGTTTTGAACAAAATCAGTAATTAACTCTGCATTAGCCCGCTCTTGCTGTGTCCAGCCTGGCTTTTGTAACGACGGCAGATCGATGAGTAAGGTGTCGTTTGACTGGGCGAACACCGCCGAGCTGGCGAACAGAAGGATAAGTGAGGTGAGGGATTTAAACATGGTCATCTCCAATGGTTTAGGTATTGATTGATAACTATGGTAATTAATAGTAACCTACAGTACAAGAAGGCACTATTTGCTTAGCTAGGCACATTTTGGTAACTGGTGCGGGGAAAACAAACGAAGAAGGTATGTCAACGTGGCACAACAAGCGAAATCTGAAAGACGGGTTTTTCACAATAATATCGATTGCCCCGTGCGCAATGTGGTTGCGCAGATAGGGGATAAATGGTCTCTGCTTATTCTCTTTGCCCTCGTCGACGGACCAGATCGATTCAATGCGTTGAAATCAAGAATAGAAGGGATCTCCCAGCGCATGTTGACCCAGACTTTGCGTGATCTAGAGCGGGAAGGGTACGTCAATAGAACGGTGTATCCTGAAGTGCCGGTACGAGTCGAATATGAACTGACGGAGTTGGGAAGAGAGCTGGTGAAACCACTGTACCAACTCGTGTGTTGGGCCGATGAACATCAAGAACAGATCAAACGCGCTCGACGGGCGTATGATGAAAAGGCGAGTCGCTAAACCGCGTTGAGTTTGGCATTTTCAATAAGAAAATCGACAAGAACCCGGACCCTGCGGGCTTTCTGACTATTCTGGGAAAAGTAGAGATACAGACCAGGATATTCGTGCCAGTGGGGTTCAAGAAAAGGAACAAGTGCGCCCTGTTTAAAGTACTTGTCGACCAAAGGCGTAAGAAAGCGCCCAACACCAATACCGGCTAACGCACCGTCTATGATGATATCCGTATCGTTAACCACCATGGCTCTTGGCATTTCCACCGTTACGGTCTCTCCGTTTTGTTCCAGTAGCGTCGGAGCCAGGCGGTTTGAGGTGCCAAAGCGGTATTGGATCAGTTTATGGTTTTCCAGATCATTCAGTGATTGTGGGATCCCATATTTCTCCAGATAAGCGGGTGAAGCAAACAGTGCTTCCGCCATTGGATCGGTCAGTTTTCGCGCGACCAGTCCTCCTTCAATACGATCTCCAAAGCGTATACCGACATCGATGCCCTCATTGAGAATATTTACCGAGGCTTCTGACACCGAGATCTCAAGTTCGATGTTAGGATATCGGCGACAAAATTCAGGAAATATGGGCTTTATCATACTTTGATAAACAAAGCGGGGTATGGTCATACTGACCTTTCCTGAAGGTTCACGACTTAAATCATGTACGCCCTCAAGTGCGTAATCCAACGTTGCTATCGCGTCTTTGGTATTTTCCAACAAGAACTTTCCCGCTTCTGTGAGGGCCATTTGTCGGGTTGAACGGCGAAAAAGGGGCAGGCCAAGTTTGGTTTCCAGAAGCTTAAGCGACTGGCTTACCGAAGGCGCTGCCATCTCAAGTTTTCGAGCGGCTCCACGGATACTTCCTTCACTGGCTACGGTGTGAAAGATCACTATCTGATTATAACTGGCGCCGGAAGCTTTCATATCTGTACCTTGATTTCCCTAACCTTGTAAGGAAAAGACTAACAGTCTGTTAGGGCAGTGTCATCTAGTTATTACCAGCAGAGACTCTAGAATGAAACCGTTAAAACCGATAACCAAGGAGCAGATATGAGTAACGTAGTGGTCATTTCCGGCCATCCTAACTTAGATGAATCGTGGACGAATAAGGTGATTTTGCAGCAATTAGAGCACCATATCGACAGCATCGATATTCGTCGCCTTGATGCGCTGTACCCGGATTACCATATCGATATTGCCGCGGAGCAGCACGCTTTGCTCGATGCCGATATTATTGTTCTTCAATATCCCTATTACTGGTATTCAGTACCTGCGCTGCTGAAAAAGTGGATAGATGATGTGTTCGCTTTCAATTTTGCCTATGGCCCGCAAGGGGATAAACTGAAGAATAAACACTTTATTCTTTCTTTCACCGTTGGCGGCCCGGAAGAGTCGTATACCCCGCTTGGCTACAATCACTTCAGTATTGAAGAGTTAGCGCGTCCGTTGCAGCAGACATGTTATCTGGCAGGAATGGTTTTCCACAAACCCATTTATACACACCGCATGGTTTACATTCCGGGTGTTTACAATACTCAGAGTGACGTCGAGGAGCGTGCACTCGATCATGCCAGTCGTCTGATCCATCAAATCAGCCAGCTAGCTAACGACATTGAAGCGAAGTTTGAGAGGTTTGTGGCGCAGTGGTTCAGCACATTTGACCAACTGCCTGTAGATAATGGCTATTTTGTTGAGCATATTTCTAACGATCTTGAGTTAAGTGACCCAAATGGCACCTTCCGTGGGGTGGCAGGTTTTCATGATTGGTATCAAACTTTACTGACCTTGTTTAGGCCGGGTGTGGCTCATTTAGTTGAACAAGTCACCTTAACCCCCATCACTGAGACGGAGTTTGATGCGCAGATCCGTGTGCGTGCTCAGGGGGAAATGAAAAATGGTCAAAGCATTAATCAGCTTGTTAATGAACGCTGGAAGGTCTCTGTTGATGAAGCCGGTAAATTTACTATCCAAACCTATCAGGTAGTTGCGGTGTAAATTCGTCGATAAGCAGACAAGTCCTTTAACGAGTTTGAATTGTTAATGTATTAGAAACAATGCAGCCTCTTATTACGTTGCGTTTGAGAGGCTGTCATTTTTTCAGTTGGAGACAAAAGTGCAGTGACGAAGAACAGGACAAAGCTCATTCGCGATCTGGCAATTTGAGTCTACGAACATTTTCGAATCTAAACGACGTTTTGATCTTAAAAATATTGATTTGAGCAGAACTGCCTAACGTTAAATGTTTCTTGTTGTCACTTACTCACTGATGGCGTTCAGGTTGTAAGGTTTGATAGAAATTAATTTTTAACCAGTGTCTTAAAATTAAATTAAATCAGCGCCTTAACTTGCATAACCTAATAGCCTGTACCAATCTTATTGCATAGGCTTGGATAAGGATTGTGTATGCTCGCAAGTTCTCTGAAAAATAAAGGGGTAGTAGGGAAAGTCCTACTGCCTTCTTTACTCATAAATGTTCTCTCACTTGCCGTTCCATTAACGGTTTTACAGATTTACGATCGTATTTTACCTAACCAGAGCTACGGAACGGCCACTCTGTTATTAGCAGGTGCGACGTTGGCTGTTGCTATGGAAGCGCTAATCCGGTTTGTGCGTACCTGGCTTTTGTCAGCCGCAGCCAGTAATACCGAAAAAGCGACTTATCAAATCTTGGTTGAACGGGTGACTAACGCTTCTTCTGGCCACCTACGTCACCTTGGTGTTGGCGGCGTAGAAGAGGGATTGGGCTCTGTATCCAAAGTTAAAGACTGGTATTCCGGTGGGGTGATTGCTGGCTTTATCGATTTGCCCTTTGCACTGATTTTTTTAGCTTTGGTGGCTTACATTGGTGGTGAGCTAGTCGCAATACCTTTGGCCGTCTGGCTTATTACTCTTGGCATTGTTTGGTTAGCTTCTATCCGCGTTAAAAGCTTAAGTGAAGAAGCCTCTCAAGATGAACAAGCTCGAAAGGCGTTTTTGATTTTGCTGAGTCAAACCATTCAGGGAATTAAACGTCAGGCTGTCGAGTCTCGAATCTTCAACCAGTTTAAATCCCTCAATAATGTTCGTGCTCAGTCTAAAGCGAGAGAAGAAGAACAGAATGCTTTCGCTCAAGAGTGTATTCAGCTTGCGGCTTTAGCGACGTCAGTTTTACTGGTGATCACGGGTAGCTTGTGGGTGTTGGATGGCCAATTAACTACCGGTGGATTGGCGGCGTGTTCTATCTTATCTGGCCGAGCCGTTGCACCATTGAGCGCTCTGGTTGGTGTTCGAATTAAGTTGAACTCAATACACAGCGCTAATCAGGCAATAGAAAAGTTGAGTGACTTGTCTATATCGGATTCTTTACGTTCTGAGCCGTCTGAGATCCATTTATCTGACTTTGAGGTTTTGGAGATCAAGCAGGCAACGGTGGAAAGGTATGGTGAACAGGCCTATGCGGATGTGACGCTGAAGAAAGGTGAATGGGTATTGTTAGAGAGTGAAGACCGTCACACCAACAGTCATTTGTTGTCTTCGATAGCCGGCGTTGATGATCTGAAAGCGGGGGAGTGCTTCATTAACGGAGCGGAAGTGACACTGGAGTCCCTCAGTCGTGTTACCGCTTACTGTGGTGTGAAGGGGCAATTGGTGTCTGGTACTATTCTCGACAACTTGTGCGGCTTCGATCCCGAAAAAACACAACGCGTCAGTGACTATGCGAAGCGTTTGGGGTTAACCAAAGAAATGACTCGATTACCAGATGGGCTAGAGACACTAGTTGGCCATACGAGCGCGTCTTTGCTGAGCATGGGTAATGTGAAAATGCTCACTATCGCGACTCAACTTGCAAGTGACAAGCCCATAATCATGTTAGAAAGGCCGGACGCTTCACTTGACTTAGACGCTCTCAGAAACTTAGCCAGGGTATTGGAAGAAGAAGTGTCGGCAGGACGCACGATACTGATGGTGAGCCATCATTCGAAACTTCGTGAGCTGGCTAATCGAATCATTACAGTGAAAAGTCGAGCCAGGACGGTTGAAAGTGAAAATAATCAGGAGGCCGTCGTATGAATCGTTCAGATGTTAGCAGCCGCACAGATACGAATGGCAGACAAGGGGTGAGGAACCATTTGGAGGCTGAGAGCCTTTCTGCTCTTAAGCAGTTGGAAGTTAACGCCAATATCCAATTGTTCGCACATCAATGGGTCGATGAGAATGGCATTGAATCAATCGATGATATGTTTGCTCTGTTTGACAGGCTTGCTTTACCATATCGATTGGTAGCCAATCTCAATGAGGTGGGTGACCATAAGCTAGTCTTACTGGTGTTGGGTGAACATGAGTTGGTCTGTGGTCATTTAGAATCGAAACAGTTTATTGCTTTTGATGGCAACGACGATGTTACGGGGATCCCCCAATTTTATATCGTGATAGAAGGCGCACCATTGGAGAAGGCTTCTCCGGACTGGGTTGGTGAACGGTTACATGCGTTTCGGCCCATTATTCCTAAATTGTTGTTGGTCAGTTTTGTCACCAATTTGTTCGCACTTGCCGTGCCGTTCATAACGATGTCGATCTATGACCACGTGATTGGTGGTGATGCCGCGCATGAGCTGCAAGGTATCGCCATCGGTGCGGCCTTGCTGTTTGTGATGATGGGCTGGTTAAGGACTTTGCGCAGCCGAGTGTTTGCTTCCGTTTCCAGCCGAGTCAGTCGTGAGATATCCCAATCCCTCGTTCAGCGCCTGCTCCGAAATAGCTATGCTCAAAATCAGCAAACCGCGCTTTCTAGTCAACAAAACCAAGTGATGTTGTCGGAGCGTATTTCAGGGGTGTTATCTGGGCCATTAGGAAATGCACTGTTTGATCTGCCATTCATTGTTATTTTTGTTCTCGCGATAGGTGTTCTAGCCGGGTGGTTGGTACTGGTTCCTATCGTCTCTTTAGTTCTGTATTACCTGTTAGCGAAACGCTCGGTACGTTCAAGTAGTAAGCGCTCAATGCAATCGACGGTAGCAGGGACGAATCGCCAAAACATGACCAATGAGCTGTCATCTAAGCTCACCTTTATTCGCAGCGCTGGATTCTCCGAACACTGGATTCAACGCTTCAAAAAGGCCAATCTTCTAGCGTCTACCGTGGCCTTTAATCAATTGGTTCTTCAGAGTCGTTACACCTCGATCTACTACTTTATTGGTGTGGGTTCAACACTGGCCGTGATGGGGCTAGGTATCGGGCTTATTTTTGAACAAGTGATGACCCCCGGTGGTTTGATTGCGTCAATGATGTTGATTTCAAAGGTGACTGGTCCTGCTCAGGTGCTGGCAAACAGCGCGATGCGGTTTAATAGCTTTAATCAATCCAGGCTGCAAGTGAACCGTATTTTGTCTCAGCCATCTGAGCGTGAATTCAGTTACCAGCATCACCCGCTGCCTGCGGTGGCCCCTAACTTGAAACTAGACCAAGTGACGCTGCGTTACCCCAAGCAGAGTCACCCTGTTCTGAGTGGCGTGAGCTTTGATATTGAAGCCGGAGAAATTGTTGCAATTACGGGTCCTTCTGGGAGCGGTAAGTCAACGCTGATCGAAGTGCTTTCTGGTTTACAGCCGATTCAAAACGGTATGGTTGAGCTTGAGGGGGTTAACCTCACTCAATACGATCCACAGCTTTATCGCCACTGGTGCTTTATTCGAGCTGCGTATCCTGATTTGCTTACGTTGAGTATCAGAGACTGGTTAAACGACGGACATAAAGTTGAAGAGCAGAAAATGATCTCTGCAATTGAAATGGTCGGAGGAAAGCGCTGGTTCTCTACATTGCCAGATGGACTGGATACTTCCATCAGCAGTATTCAACCGGATAGCCTTTTTGACATCTTGTCTGGCAGCGTCGCGCAGATCCTCATTGACGCGAAAGCGCTGGTTTACGACTACCCCATGTTCTTAATGGATAACCCTGTGCCTGATGCTCATCCAAATGCCAAGCGTATATTTGGTGAGTTTGTGCAGTCGAAAAAAGGAAAAGCAACGGTGATCTACACCTCTCACGATCCGGATTTAATCAAGCTTGCCGATAAAGTCGTGGTGTTAAATGAAGGTGCTGTGGTTTATGCCGGTCCATTAGAAGCAGAACAGCATTCAGAGCCTCAGGTATCTCAAGAGCAATCGCTATCTCAAGAGTCGTCAGCTCAACAAAATGTGGCCCAACAAGAACAATCAGGATCTAAGCAAGGAGTCGAGAATGGCTAAACAACCTATGGAAAAGGGCAAGCGCTACGGTGAACTTGTTGAATCACAAAATACGGCCCGTACATTGGCACTGACGACATGGTCCGTTGCTTTGTGTGTGATTGCTTTTGTCACTTGGTCAGTCGTCACTCAAGTTGATGAAATTGCCAAAGCGAAAGGAGCCGTGATTCCAGAAGGTGAGAAGCAAGTATTACAAAGCGCGATTGGCGGTAAGTTAAAGCAAATTCTCGTTAAAGAAGGCGAATTGGTTGAGAAAGGTCAGCCGCTTGTTGAGTTTGATGCCACCTTCCAACGTACCGCTCTTGAAGAATTGAAGTCTCAACAAGTGACGCTTCTAGCCAGTGTGGAACGTATGAACGCTCTGCTTGAACAACGTGAGCCAAACCTTGCTGAGTTTGAGGTCGATTATCCAGAGATTGTTAGCCAACAAAAAGCGCAGTTGAACGCGCAAAAAGCGCTTTATTTCCAAAAGCGAGTGGTGCTTGAGAAAGAGAGCGAACAAATTGCCGAGCAGCTCCTTAGCGTAGAAAAGTCCTTACCTAGCTATGAGAAAGAGCTGAATGCCACTAAGCAAGAATTGAACATACTGGAAAAAGGCTATAAAGCGGGCAATATTTCACGTTTACGTGTGCTTGAAATGCGTCAGAAACTAGCCAGTATCGAACAGAAAATTGAAGAGGCACGTGGTAAAAAGTCTGTCTTAAATAAGCAAGCAGACAGTACTGAGCAAAAAATCGAACAACTTCTTGCAGAGGAGAAGGCGAAAGTGAGCGATGACCGCTCTAAAGCCGTGTCTGACTTATCCGCATTGAATGCACGAGTACGTTCAAGCCAAGCGAAACTGACCAACACCATGTTAGTGTCGCCGCTACAGGGCCTGGTTCAAAGCCTGCCAAGCACACAAAATGGTGGTGTAATTCAGCCTGGCGGAACGGTAGTTGAAATTGTTCCTGTTGGTGGCGAGGCCAGTTTTAAAGCGCGTTTGTCTCCAAGAGATGTTGGTTTTGTAAGTGTCGGGCAGCCGACCCGAATTAAAATTGATGCGTTTGATTATAGTCGTTTTGGGGCGTTAAAAGGCGTCGTAGAGAGTATTTCACCGACCACAAGTCAAAACCAACGCGGTGAAATCTATTATGAAGTGGTAGTTTCGGTTGAAACGCCGTACTTCCGTAATAACCCTGAAAGCTTCTCTATTCTGCCAGGTATGACGGGCGAGGTCGACATTACTACAGGTGAGAAGTCTGTGTTTCAGTACCTTTGGAAGCCGATATACACTAACGTGAGCGTCGCGTTTGGCGAAAGGTGAACACACAAAGAGCAGCGGTGTTATCTTGCTGTCCCCCTCGCTAGTACGGGAAAAGAATGGGAGCACATTGCGTGCTCCCTTTTTGGTTGATGTCGTCATCGGTTAGCTATTGGGGTCGATATCTGGCAGTCCATCCAAGTCATTATGATGGTGATGAGCGTCATCATCTTGGTGGTGGTTGAGGGTGGTATCACGGTGTCCAAGCGCATCAGAGACATCCAGGTGCAGTTGGTCATGTTCTGTTGGATCTGGTTGGTCGACTTGTGCAAGTACGATGTCCATATCCGCAGGTTGATCGTGAACTGCTGTCGATGTCGCAGCGGGTTTAATCCCCAGTGCATCCAGATAAGCGGCTGCACCCTGGCGGCTAGTATTGTGTTCTGAACCTTGATGCGCGTGCTGAGCGAAATCTAGATAACTGTCTTCGCTTGGTATTACAGTAAAGTCTGTCTGGGCACCCAGATCTGGTTCATCATGTTGCACCGGAGGAGGAGGAGCAGGGTGTGATGCATGGACTATGGGGGTGATGGTCATATCAACCACTTCGGTTCCAATTGTAAGCTTGCCACTATGCCCTGGCCCATGACTGAGGATCTGGATGTTTACATGCGCGACCACTTCATCTTGATTTGTTCCTTGCAATGCTATTTCAAATTTATCTTCATGCTGGCCGATACCTGAAGCGCTGCCATGAGGGCCAGTGTGAATTTGAGCTTGCTCCTGGTAATGCAATTGGCCTGTTTGCGGGTCAATGGTTAACGTTCCATACTGTCCATGATGGCTGGTTACATACTGGCCATTAGGTAAATGGATTCGCCAACCGGTTTGGGCTGCTGGTACCGGAGTTAAAGAGGGTAATAGTGGTGGTACACCAAGTGTGCCAGACACCTGGTGACTCCCTGATGGTGGCCTGACAACGATCGGTTGAGGTATTGCGCTTGCAGCAAAACCCTGGCTACCCGCGGTATTGCCGTGTTCGTCAGTCATGGTTGCTTGTATTTGAGAGCCTGGATGAACTTCAATTTGTATTCCGTGCTGTAGAGTATGTGCATCTAATACATGATCCTGGCCGTTGACGACAAGATGTTCTCCGATTTTGGCATCACCAGGAGGCGTAACGGTTGCAGTGATCGTATTGGCATGGCCTCGGGCAATTTCTGCTTGGCTGTATAAATTGTCTGCGCCAGCACTTTCAAAGGTAATAGTAGGGAGACTAACCTGAGTGTCGACTTGGTAAACGACACCTGTCGTGGCTTGAGCGCTATTACCTGCGCTGTCTGTCACCGCGACTGACGCCTCCATTTTTTGGTCAGCATCGGCAATGAGTTCACTGCCAGGTACAGCAATTGAATAGTGTCCTTTCGCATCTACCGTACCCGTATACTGGGTCCCATTGAGGTCTAAAGTCACAACGTCGCCTGCATTATAATCGCCAGAAACGGACCCTGTAATGTCAATGGAGCTGTTGGACTCTTGAGCATTAACTACATTATCAGAGGTAATAGGATTTGTATGAATGCCGAGTTGTATTTGTGTATCTATATGAACAGCAAGAAGTGAAGACGTTGCAGGTAGCACTGATGAAGGTGCCAGTGCTCTGGCGGACAAATTATGATCGCCGTCTGATAAGCTGCTTACTGCAACACTGTATTGGCCAGAGGCATCAGATACTGCATGTCCAATCGGTGTCGAGCCATCATAAATAGTGACTTGTGAATAAGGGATATCTGTGTGCCCCGTGACGGTTGGCGTTGCGTCTTTGGTGAGATTGTCTGTATCTGATACACCGGTATCACTAGCTGCTGCGAGATCTAAGGTGACTGCATTGTTGGGTGGTGTGTTTGTCCCTACAGGTAAGCTTGGCTGAGTTGCTGTGATCCGCGGGTTAACAGGCACGGTTGTTGAAACTGTTGGTTGTTGCCCGGGAACGACCGACACATGACCATTGGTATCAAAAGTAATGAACTTCGATGATTCACTACCATGATTGTCCGTCACTTTTACTTCAAATACGTCGGTTCCATGGTAGGTGTGCGTTGCTGGGTTGTAAGTCATGCCTGCCACCGAACCATTCGCTGTGTATACATAAGTGCCTGAATCTGGATCAACCGAAAGTGAACCAAATTGTCCAGTAGGAGTGACAACAGAAAAAGTGTGAGTGTCGTTAGTGTCAACATCGGTTTCAGTCAATGTTCCTGTGGTTGGGGTGGTTTGAGTAACAGAAATAGCGGGAGCATCGTTCGTACCCACAATCTTGATATCAATGGTGTGATAATCCCCACCAATAGTGTGAACTAAGTACTGCACGTGCTCTTCTTGCCCTGCTGCGAGTTGCTGAATCTGACTGTTGTTGACGGTATAAGTCCAGGAGCCATCTTTGGATATGTGGAGGCCGCCGTGAACACCTGTGTTAAACGGGTCATGACGTTTGCCAACATCAAGTGAAAATGCTGACTGATCGTGGTCAGCGTCTATCGCACTCAGTTTACCTGAGATCATTTCAACTGGCGCTGAAGACCCATCTTCGTGGACGTCTGGATTAGAGGTGACAGATATCGTTGCTGAGTCATTGCTTCCTTGTACCAGCACTTCTATGTGCTTGGTCGCGGTTGAACCATCAGTAGACGTTGCCGTGATATCAAAACCTTCTGCTTTGGTTTCACCTTGTTGAAGGCTATTTGCTTTTGTTTGGTCTAAGTCGTAATGCCAGTGGCCATTAGCATCGACGTGTAGTGTGCCATAGGTGCCAGTAGTATCGCCGGCAGTGAAAGTGACAGAGTCTTTACTGTCAGAATCGTGAGCGATCAAGGTGCCTGAAATTGAAGGGGTTTTATCTTCAACGGCAGTTCCAAGTGCTGAGGTTAACGCATCGGGCGTATCAATAATGACATGATCATCGGAGCCTTGAATGGTTGCTGTTAATGGGATTCGAGTACCATCTGCGGTAATTAACGTGATGGTATCTGTTAGTGAGTCGCCGAGGCTTAATCCTTGAATTTCTGTGTGCGTATTATCGGCAGTATAACTCCACTTGTTATGCCCATCTGTACTATGCGTGAAGTTAAACGTGCCATGAGCCCCGGCTAAATTCATCGCAAAATTAGCAGGAACGGTATGCTTAACACCATTGACTTCGATCTGAGTAATTTTTGCCTCTGAAGGAGAGTCAGCATCTTGTACATCGAGATTTTTCCATCCAGACCACAACTCGTTTTGGCTACTGGCTCTTACGTGGTCTTCAGTGACTGAGCTAGTGGAGAGGGAAGCGCTTAAGGTTGCCGCATCCCTACTTGCTGATAGTGTCGTTGAAGCGCCTGTATGTGTAATACCACCATGAGCGTCCTTAACGTCATAAGTGAAATGTACTTGACCGTTATAGTCTTTGGCTGGCTGGAAAGTGAAGGTACCATCTTTATTGTCAATAATGAGGCCGTGGTCAGCGACTAGATTCGCAACGCTGAGGTGGCCAGCATCATTATGGTCAATGTCTGTGGCATGGCTTAGGAGTTCTAATGTAGTGAGTTGAATATCGGTATCTTCAACCCCTGGGGCAAGTTTAACCTCCGAAGAGACCGTAGGCGCATCATTAGTGCCATGCACGGTAACTGTGAGTAATTGACTTGCAGTACCATCTTTAGAGTGAACGGTGTGCGTCTCAGTAAATGATTCTCCAGCGCCTAGGTTTTGCACCTCGTCTAGAGAGTTATCAATTTTATAGCTCCAGCCTCCACCGACCTCAATTTTGAATTGGCCGTGATGGGCGGTGTTGATCGTTTCTGGCTGTAAATAGGCATCATCGTGGTCAGGATCTGTCACTTTTAATATACCGCCTGCATAGAGGTGAGTCTGACTTGCAGGCACAAAGCGCTCTTCGTAGAGGTCTCGGGTAGCTGGTAAGACATTAGGCATCTGTACGTCGATGCGTGCGTTATTATCTTCCCCATGAATCGTTACGGTGATGAGCTTGACTTGACCGTCACTGGTATGGACTTGGTACTGATCAGTCAAGGTTTCACCTTGCTTCAAGGCTGCGACTCTATCATTTGCGTGGTGATTTCTTGCCCAGTCGAGAGTGTAGGAGTAGCGACCATCAGGCCAAACCGTAAGTTCGCCGAAACCTTTGGCTCCTTGATTTAGAGAGAAAACAAATTGAGTTTGGTCATTGGTATCAGGGTCAGCTAAACCAATTTGGCCACGCATATGAGTCATCGTATAGTAGGTGTGCAGCGCCTGGCCTTCGGTCATATCAATTGCAGACGACTGAAGTTGCGCTTTATCATCTGCCCCAACCATAGTGATGGTCGCCGTAGCCGGTGTCTGTCCTCCATGATTATCCTCAACCATGTAATGCAAGGTCATGTCTGATTTCTGACCCGCACTCAAATGTTGAAATGCCGAACTGTGGCTATCAATGATCAGTGTGTGCCCATCTGGTGCGATACCAACACCGACAGGTAGTGGCCCTGTATGTCCTTCAAAAGTGACTTGAATCTGGCTAATGGTGAGTGGGTCTCCGTCCACATCCGTTGCTGTCCCCAGTAAGTTGACTGAGTGATGTGAGTCCGTGTCTTCTGTTACGCTGTCAGTGATAGGTGTGACGTCGGGGTTGTCGTTCACCGCCGCTAAGGTTGTTGTTGCCCCAGTGTGCGTGACCCCTCCATGAGCATCCTTTACGTCATAGGTAAAGTGAACGTCACCGTTATAATTCTTGCTGGGAGTAAACGTGAAAGTGCCGTCATGATTGTCACGGATAGAACCATGATCGGTATGAAGGTTGGCGATAGAGAGCCTGCCAGCATCATTAGCATCTACGTCTACAGTATTGGCGAGTAATTCAGTGGCGGTGATGGTTTGTGCCGAGTCTTCTTTTCCTGAATTTAATTGGACTTCCGACGCGCAGTAAGGGCGATCATTACTGCCATGGATGGTAATCACAATATCGTGTGATGTGCCGTCTTTTGAATAAACAGTAATAGTATCGGTGAGCGTTTGGTTCTCTCCGAGCTGGTCAATCTTGGTACCTCGGTTGCTTACTAAACCGCCGGTGCTGCGTATTTGACCGGTGTCAGCGTGATAAAACCAAGCCCCGTCTTTTCTTAACAGCAGATCACCATACTGGCCAGAATAAGTGAAACCAATTCCGTGAGGATCAAACTCCGCTTCGCCAGTATCAAGATCGGAGATGCTTAGCTGACCGCTGGTGCTGATGGTACTTCGCACAAGGTGAGCCATCCCGGGTTGCGCATAATCGGGTGACATGTCGTGACCGGCTGTGCCTTCTGTTACGTCACCAGTATCAACTCCACCGATGGTCGCGGTATTATTTACGCCAGTAAGAGTAATTGACAGATCCTGAGTGCTCGATGCGTTATGCTCATCAGTGACCGTTACAGGAATTGTAATGGTCTTTGTTGCACCAGAGGCGAGGGATTGGTATGCAGAGTTCTTTGGATCGAAAATGTAACTCCCATCAGCATTCAAGATTAGGCCATCAACGTGCGGTGCGGAATAATGCAGCACTGCTCCCGTGTCTATATCATGTCCTTGCATTTGCCCGTGAATAGAAGCTCCACCCTCAACAACAGAATGTGTCTGTGCTGAAATCGTTGGCTTGTCGTTAGTGCCGTGCACCGTTAATTTAATCGTGTGGGTTGTCCCGTCAGCGGAGCGGATGACAACGGAATCTTGTTTTACTTCACCTTCAGCAAGGTTCTGAATATTACGGTTGTCGAGCGTATACGTGTAATGACCATCGCGCATAAGCAGTATATGACCACCCAGCTTGGTGTCATAGCCAATGCCTTGATAGGTTTGTGGTCCTATATTGGGGTCAAACTGTGCTTCACCCGAATCTGGGTCTTGGATGTTTAATTTGCCGTCATAATGCAATTGGTAATGAGTATCTATGTAGCCTCGATCTTCGGTTACCCCTCGAGCATTAAGGTTGGTTTGTGTATCTGTGATGATTGCAGCATTATTGGTGCCGTTAACCGTAATTGTGATTTGATGAGGCGTGCCATCCGTCGAATGAACCGTGATGGTATCAGTCGCGATCGCGCCTTTCCCTAAGGCTTGCACCGATGGGTTAGAATTGTCTAGATTGTATGTCCATGTCCCATCACTGGTGATGGCTAATGTACCCAAATGGCCATGAACTTGTGATGCTTGAAAATGGTCTTCTCCAAGATCAGGGTCCGTTACTGAAAGCTGGCCTTGAACTTGTGTGGCTAAGTTTTCCGTAACCGTACCAGCATCCACACCGGTAATAACGGCATTGTCATCGTTCCCACCAATCGTCATATCGATCGTTTGCGGTGTGCCATCTTTGGTGTGAATAATGAAACTTTCGTGCAATGAAGTGGCGGCGGTTAATGCCTGAACATTCGACAGGGAGTTGTCAACTTGATACTGCCAGTGTCCATCTTCGTCGATGGTTAACGACCCATATGTACCTGAGATGACTTCCGGCTTCACCGCGCTTTCATTTTGATCAGGGTCTATAACATCAATCTTACCGTTGGCATGTAATAAACCTTGTGAATCAATGTTGTGATCTTCTGTGACTACACCCGTTAAGTCACCAGAAATACTTGGCGTATCTTGCTTACCTGATACGGGGATCTGAACAACGAGACTCGAGCCATTCGATAGATGTAATACAAAGTGGTCAGTACCTAGCTGATGCTGACTCAGCAGTATGTATTGAGGAGAATTCGGATTCAATACAAACGTGTATTGGCCATTTGCTTCAACATGCAGTTCTCCGTACGCGCCTTTTATTACCTCATGTACGAAAGTGACGGGTAAAGCTGGAGTCGGATGAGTATTCGGATGAGTCGGTTGACTGCTACCTCCCGAGGAGATAGTTGGCATCGATACTGAAGGGATGTAATGGAATTGTGGGTGAGAGAATGTTGATAAATGATGAGAGGGGGCTAAGTGATGATTTGAGCCATGGGTAGTCTGGTCTGCACTTAAGCTTACGTGATTCTCATTCGTTTGCGCCTCTTGATGAATAGTGGCCGATGAGCGCTCTTTTCCATGGTCATCGGTCACGTCATTTTCTGATACGCTATTTTTTGCACGACCTGTTTGATCGCCAGGTCTGTCCATCACCTCCGCTGCTGCGTGTTTAGTCAATGATGGCAAGATCATCATGAGAGACTGATACAGTGGGATATTAACCCTTAAATGCGAATGCAACCTGAGTTTCTTGTTTTGTGTCGTTTTATTTTGTTTTAGCTCGTTGCTTTTCTGAACCTTTATTTCTAAATTTTTTTTCTTAATTTCGACGTTTTTTTTGTTAGCCATCTTCTCATCCGTGAATCTTGGTTGCACTTTCTTAAGTAAAATACAAAGATAGAGGTTTCGCTAGCTAATTGGATAATTTTTAAAGAAAAAGTCGTGAATTGCGATAGTTCTCCGCTTTAGTCATAACAGCACCCCAATGGATGCTAAACAACTGGCTACATGAACACACGGATCAGCGTTTAACCGACAACTCGTTTGCACATCGACTGGATTTAAGAAGTCGGGAGCAGTGGTTGTTCTCAATATTTAGTAGCAGGGTGACACGGTCTTGCCTTAGTTATCAGGCGACTTTGTCATCTTTTACATTCTTAATGACAAACAGCACGGTAAGGCGGTCTGTGATCTCGTCGTTTTAGTCTGTCGTGTTTGAGAGAAAGTGTCCCTGCAAAAGAAAAGTTTGATCTCAGTGTAAAAACAGCGTGGTCAAATACCCACGCTGAGCCCATTACAATCTATGTGCCTCTGAGGTCAAACCCTCTTTCTATGAGGTTGAAATGAAGCGTTCTATGTCATCTACATCTCTTAATTCGCTAGGCAAATACTGCTCAGCATATTGCTGGTAAACGCCACTGGTTAGCAGCAGTTCAAAAATATCTCTGTCGATATGACCGCTATCTGCCATTTTCGATAAAATAGAGATTGATTCACTAAGTGGCTTCGCTTTCTTGTATGGTCTATCGGATGCAGTCAACGCTTCAAAAATATCGGCGACCACCAGGATCCGCTCAGGAACGGAAAGTTCATTATGGTCTAAACCTCTTGGGTAACCTGTTCCCAACAGCGTCTCATGGTGCGTCGTTGCATAGCGAGGGACTCGAGCTAATTCAGGGGGAAATGGAATGCTTTCCAGCATTTTTATGCCGCTGATCATATGTTCATTGATCTTGAACCGTTCCTCGGTTGACAAAGTTCCGCGTCTCACAGAAAGGTTATAGAGTTCGCCATGATTATAGAGTTTCTCAGGGACTTCCATGTTAATACCAAACTGTGCCACATCACCAAAAGGCTGTTCGCGCTCTATGATGTGTGTCGGTTTATCGGCTAACAGTTTTTCCGTCGCAGGTGTTTGCTGCGGTTGGTAACGCGTTTCTTCTAACGGTGATAACCCTAAACCAGCATCAAAGTAACGAGTCCATTCTTTCTCTGCTAATTGCTTAAGTCGAGCAACATCATCATCAGACATAAACTCGCTTCCAACGTTCGCATTTGCAATAAAAGCAAACTCTTCCCTTAATGTGGCGAGCTCATTTTGCAAATCACTCTCTAGGTGAATGTCTTTTTCCAAGCGTGACAAAAGGTAATCAATCTGCGCATCTCGCCACAGTACTTCAAACCGCATTCTTACCTCGTGGATACGGTTATAGTTTGTTTCTAGTTTACTTCCTTTATCAACGACGTACTCTGGGGTTGCGATCTTGCCACAGTCATGCAACCAAGCCGCTACTCGAAATTCTCGTCGCTCATCATCATTTTCAAATCTGAAGTGTTTAAATGGTTCACTGTCAGATGTTTCTGCCGCTTCGGCTAGCATTAAGGCGATTTCAGGAACCCGATTACAGTGCCCGGCAGTATAAGGGGACTTTTCGTCAATCGCGCGAGCGATCAACTGTATCATCGCCTCAAAAAACAGGTTCTGTTGTTTCTCGAAATTTTCTAACGAATGACTCCCGCGCATAACCGATAGACCGAGTTGGTGGATTTCCTCAATACGGCTGTGGACGCGAGTCACTTTGGCATATTGACGTTGATTAATGAGTCGAACTTGCTCTCTTAACTGATTTATCGGCGTTGAGATAGGACGTGCGGCTTGCCAGGCGAGAGGCAACAAAAGTAGCAGGACGAACAACGACGCACCAATTGAATAGAGAGCAACCTCATTTACCCCTGCCATAATATAAGATCTGGGTATTACCACTGCAAAGTATCGCGAATCTAACTCTCTTAATTTGGAAACATAAAGGTAGGTCTCGACCCCATTAATAGTCGTTAATTGCACATTGCTGCCATTAGAACGCTTCTTCCCAACTTCGAGAAGTTCAGGGTAGGGAATAAAAGTAAACGTTGACTGAGTTGCGCCTTGCGCAAACCACTTCTCACGTAACTCACTGCGATGCTCTTCAGAAATCGAACTAATCGCTAAATCGATTATTTCGACAATCTCCTTATATTCTTCACGCACCGAGTAATAGAACTCTCTCGGCAAAATCTGAGATTCTATCGGTACTACCTTAAGATCTTTACGAAATTTCTGCTGTACCTTGCTCAATAGTACTTGCTTCATATCCAGTACCGCAGAAATATTCCCGTTTTCAAGATCGTCAATCGCCGAATGCAGTGAAGAATAAGAAATCAACGTCAAATTGGGGAATGCTTTCTGCAAATTATCCTGAATACTCCACCCTCGCAGTATTCCTATCTTTTGATCACTGATCGAGTCAAGACTGGCAAAATCGTTGTTATCTTGCTTGGTAAGCAGTGCGAAGTTACCTCGATAGAGCGGTTTTCCAACAATACCACTTTGTGAAAAGTCGTCAGGGTCAGAAATTGACTGCAATATGTCGATATTGCCTTGAGAGAAGTCACTCACCAGTTCATCCCAGGACCGCCCATTAACGAACTTAAACTTTAGCCCCGTCATTTCTGAGATCATTTTGAATAAATCAATCACAAAACCATTCGGTCGACCAGCAATTGTGTAATCCAAAGGGCCCCAATCATTTTGATTGGATACTTTAAGTTCAGGTAGCTGAGACACAAACGCTTGTTGCTTTTCATTCAACACTACCGGTGTTACAAGGGGGATGCGGTCCTCGATATCGATCATCTTATTAGTGGCGATTAATCTGCCATCAGCCCGATAGATAAATGTCTCCGCTTGTGGGCTTTTACGGTTTTCAACAAAACGGTTGGTTAACTGAGATTCCAAGGAAGACAACAAAATGTCTACGCCAACCACAGTGTTGCTATCCTCTACTTTTATTGAAAAGGTCTCTCCATTTACTTTAACCGTATTGAACAGATAGGGCGCGGTTTCATAAATAGTATCAACGCGTGCATTTTCATACCAACTGCGTTGAGTCGGTAGGAAGTTACTAAATTCAGTGCGTGTATTTGTACGCTGGAATTTTTGGTTATAAAAAATAGACGTTTTCTGCCGCTCTTTGCCTCGACCCTGATGCAGAACCAGTAACCACTTGTCACTGTCTTGAGCTCCTACTCGCGTTTTTATCTCTTGAGTGGACAAATTGATAAGTTGGAAGAAATCATTGTTTTCTTTTGCAACAAAAATACTGTGAAGATTTGGGTCTCGTGCAAGGAGTTTAGAAAGTGGAACGACAATTCGTTCGTCAGCCGAATCAATTCCAATGATAGAAACAAGCTGCGCGCCACTTCGAGCGGCGTTCTCAGCTAAACTTTGCAAATTACCAAGGTACTGAGAAACGCCAGTAGCAATAGTGTTGTAACGGTTTAGTGTATGTTCTAGTTCTTTCTTACTTGAGAAATAGTATTGTAACGATATCGCGACCGCAGAGGTAATAATCGTACAACACACAAACATTACACCCAAAACAACGCGTAAAGAGATCCTTTTGTGAGCAACTTCTTTCACAGCAACATATCCTTTGTTTAGCCCAACACATAAGTTAGTTCTCAATTCAACGTAAAGTCAAATAATTGTTTTTATTGTGTTTATCACAAAACGCGTTGTTGCTTTACGTGCGAGCAGGCTTTGTTGTTTCAATCGATGGAATTAAATCAAGAAGTTAGATCTGGCCCGCTACATGATGACTCTGAGCTAATTCGCTCTATTTGCGAGTATGCCATCTAAGCTGAGTGTATGGCTTCACTCGTTCTAAGCCGCGATTTGCGCCAGTGATGAAAGCTGTTTTCATTGTGTGGCACCTAAGCTGACTCTAAGAAGGATGAACTGGTCAAATTAAGACATTGACCAGTTTGTAATGAAAATTATGATGCTTACTTCGCAAGTACGCTTGCTTTTTCCCACTGACTTTCTGCTCGCCTGTCAAGGCGTCCACTGATTCTAGTCAGGACAAGCGCAACGAGAACGATCACAGCACCAATCCAAGGTGTCTGCATTAATCCCATTTCTGACACTATCATACCGCCGCCCCAAGAGCCGAGAGCAATGCCCACGTTAAACGCCGCAATGTTTAGACCCGAAGCGACGTCTACCGCGTCAGGAGTGTATTTTTCAGCTAGCTTAACCACATAAACCTGTAGGCCGGGAACATTACCGAATGCAAAGGCTCCCCACACTAAAATGGTCGCTACCGCTGCGATAGGGGTCACTGCAGTAAAGTTAAATATCACTAGAATAGCAGCGAGTCCTGCAAAAATAATCGTCAGCGCTTTTATTGGCCCCATTTTATCGGCCATTCTGCCGCCCCAAATATTACCAGTCGCGACGGATACACCATATACCAGCATGATCAGACTAATCGCGTTAGCGCTAAATCCTGTTTCCTGCTGCAAAATTGGAGCAAGGAAAGTGAAAGCGGTAAAGGTACCGCCGTAACCGAGTGCCGTAATCGCATAAACCAGTAGTAACCTTGGTTGCGTTAATACTTTTAGTTGCGATGACAGTTTAGCGGCAGCTGGCTGTTTCAGGTTGCCTGGTACTAAGAAAGCACTACCAATCAATGCAATAAGTCCCAGCAACGCAACAATTAAAAAAGTCGATTGCCAGCCAAAGGTTTGGCCGATGTAAGTACCGAGCGGCACACCTGTTACTAATGCCACTGTTAATCCTGTGAACATAATCGCAATCGCGCTTGCTGCTTTCTCTTTAGGTACCAGCCCTGTCGCAATCGTAGAGCCGATAGAGAAAAAGACACCATGGGCTAAACCCGTCAAAATGCGAGCAACGATAAGAATGTTGTAACCAGGTGCTTGCCATGCCAATAAGTTACCTATCACAAACAACGACATAACCGCCATGAGTACGTGCTTACGATTCCACTTACCCGTTAGCGCTGTTAAAACAGGTGCGCCGACCGCTACACCCAGTGCATAAAGGCTCACCAGCAGCCCTGCGGATGGTAGTGAGACGTTTAGATCAGAAGCCATGGTCGGGATCAATCCCACGATCACAAACTCCGTTGTTCCGATAGCAAAGGCGCTGAGCGTCAATGCGAGAAGTGCTAATGGCATATCATTTACTCTCTTTTATTAGGTTCTGGTACACGCCAGCGAATGTGTTTACCAAGGTGCCGCTGTGTCGTGATTTGATGGAGGGAGTTTGTGCCAGAATTTAATTGTAAAAAATAGGCTATTTAACAAATGAATTTTGTTATAAATGCAATAATAAAAACTAAACAGTTGAGTAAAAAGCAAGCATGCGGACGAAATCGGACGATTTAGAAATTCTACTTACTGTCGTTGATACTGGGGGATTTACTGCGGCCGCAGAGAGTCTCGATATACAGATTGCACGAGTATCACGAGCGGTGAGTAAGGTCGAAAGCCAGCTCGGCGTGACGGTATTAAACCGAACCACAAGACGGATTGAATTAACCGATGAGGGACGGCAATTTGTCGAGTCGGTGCGAATAGGGCTGATGCAGCTACAGCAAGCGGAAGATGAGATCATATCCCGTGGCGAGTTACCCAAGGGGCGGTTGCGTGTTGATGCCGCCAGTCCGTTTGTGTTTCACCAGTTAGTCCCATTAGTGCAACCATTTAATCAGGCTTATCCAGATATTGAGTTGGAGTTGACCTCCAATGAAGGTTTTGTTGACTTGCTAGAAAAGAAAACCGATATCGCTATTCGTATCGGTGCCTTAAATGATTCGACCTTACACGCCAGGCCTCTTGGCCGAAGTTTACTTTACCTCGTTGCTTCACCTGATTATTTATCAAAGCGCGGTTTTCCAGGTAAGAGTAGTGATTTGGAACATCACGATACCATTGGATTTTCAACACCAAAAATACTCAATGAATGGCCTCTGAAAGGATTTTCAGGACTGACACCAACTCTGACTTCGAGTAACGGTGAAACGGTGAGACAGCTCGCGTTGATGGGAAATGGAATCGCCTGTCTATCGGGCTTTATGGTGAAGAAAGATATTGCGGAAGGGAGATTAATTGCGTTGTTAGAAGATGAAAAAATCGGAAAATCAGATAGGGAGCAAGTTAATGCGGTTTACTATAAGTCCTCTTCTGTTGCCAAGAGAATTTCTGCTTTCATCGATTTTATTCAACCGAAACTGGATCTGTAAATCGTTCCAAGTGAGGTAACCCCATTTAACCGATGGGCAGTAGTAATAGCAAGGTTACCTACGAAATTACATAGCTAAACGTACAGATCAAATTACGTAAGTGTGAGTTCACAGATTGCCGCCACGAGTTGATTGGATGAAAACGGTTTCTCCAAATAGGCATTTACACCCGCGGCTTCACACTTGGGCCAAGCCTCGTGTTTGGTATCGGCCGATAAGACAATGATGGGCCGGTCCTGATTAGCGGAAGAAGCCCGGACTTGCTTCGTTAACTCTAGTCCTCCTTGGATAGGCATATGTAAATCTGTAAGGATTAGATCGACTTGCGTGTGTCCCAATACATCCATGGCTTGCTGCGCACTCTTCACGGTGATTAACTCAACGGATGTCGGAGATAACATTGCCTTAAGTAAAATAAGGTTCATCGGCGTGTCGTCCACAGCGAGTATGGTTTTCCCCGCCAAACTGTTTTTTATGCTAGGTCTCTCCGGCGACGCACGGCACTTATCAGACACTATTTTTGTTACTAAGGAGGAGGGGATCACTATTGAAAACTCGGACCCGACCCCGAGGCTTGACTGGACTTCAAGCTGACACCCCAAGGTTTCGACGATTTCTTTTGAGATGCTTAAACCGAGCCCTGTGGAAGTCGCATCATCGTATTTTTCACTGACATCTTTTGAGAAAAAAGGTTTGTAGATTGCAGAGAGGTCATCAATACCTTGCCCAGAGTCATACACACAAACCCGTACCCCTTGAACGTGCTGTTCCAACACAACTGATATTGAACCTGAAGAGGTGAATTTGATGGCGTTAGAGATCAGGTTGATCAGTACTTGAAACATTCGCGAGCGATCAGATAAAAGGTAACATTGCGATGAATCGAGTCGATTGATGACATCAAACTTCAACCCCTTCTCTTCTGCTCTATGAGAGAACAAATCGTATGCATCGTTCAACAAAGTAACCAGGTCATACTCACTGTTCTTAATGTTCAACGAGGTATGTTGTAAACGGCTTGCGTCGAGTATGTTATTCACCACGTTCAATAGGTGCAAACCCGACTCACTGATGATTTTCAGTTTGTCCTGAACATCACTGGCGTTGGGTTCGTTTTGCACGATTTCTAATAACCCAAGCATCGCATGGAGTGGGGCACGTAATTCATGAGACATACTTGAAAAAAATCGCTCTTTCGCTTTGGTCGCGAGTAATGCATCAAACTCAGCATTTTTTAGCGCTGTCATATCAGCATGGGTGCCAGTGAAACGTAGCGCATTTCCTTCACTGTCTCGCTCTACCACTCTGCCGCGATCTAAAATATAAACCCAGCTCCCATCAGCATGCTTCATTCGATGCATATTTTCATAGAAGTCGGTTTTGCCCTCAAGGTGCGCCTTTATGTCCGCAAGGCAGGAATCCATATCGTCTGGATGAACGCGGGAGGACCAGTCATTCAAAGTCATTGATAGATCGCTCACTTCCAAGCCCAGCATGCTAGCCCAGTTAGAATCAAACACGACTTGATTGGTCACTGGAGACCAATCCCACATACCAAGTCGAGTGCTATCCAAAACCAATTTTAATCGCTCGGGGGTGTCTTCAGTATTAAGTACTACTTTTTTCATGCTGAATGTTATTCCTACTGATTGAACTGTCACTGAATTTGATTATAGTTAACATCCAGTTTTTCCTTCCACATATCATTTGTGAAACGGTGTTGAGTGCGCTTGATAGTCAGATACCGAAAGACAATAACAGTTCATCGGTTTTTGGCATTTGTTAGTGAGGTTGTGAAGATAAGCTAAAACGTTTTGTTCATTAGGCACTTTCTGACATAGAAGTGCCCCAAAGCATGCTAGACGTACTGATGTATCGTCATCATAGTAGGTTGAGTCTGTGGTTGGACTCTATTTCGTCAAGGAACGCTGGTTCGACACCTACGCCTTCTGCTATTTCTCGCCATGTTGCCACCGCGGCATGAACCTCACGTAGAATCGCTTCTGCCTCACCTTGTAGTGATGGAGGTACGACTCCTAGTAAGTCTTGTTTGGTAAAATTGTCTCGCTTACCGTTGATCGACATTTGATGACTGTCTACCCAAGGTGAGCCTGGTTTGTAGCTATATGCTAGATCGAATGCTGGTGCAAGTTCCCACTATTGATAACGAATCCCCAGTTTTTTGTGTGGTCATCGTGGTTGCGGGCAATCACGTTAAAGGCCATGCGCCTAAAGACTTCAAGCGCTGATAGTCGATCAAGTCTTAGTGAGCGCAATAGGGTGAAGAGTTCTTCATAACTGTAAGCGCCAGGTTGTTTGAAATCCGCGTGATCCATAGCGCACAGAGATTGGTAATGCACTTTTTCGAGGAGCGACTTGTCCCTCCGATTAAGCGGGATAGTAAGATACCAGAGCTATTAAATCGTGAGGAAGTTAAGGCAATAATCACTCATTGTCGCAACCTGAAATATCAAACTGCACTTGAGGTTTGCTATGGGTGTGGGTTGCGAGTGAGCGAAGTCGTTGCTGAAAAGGAACGACTGAGCTAGTTGCTTGGTAGCAATACAAAAAATCGCAGTTGAAGTGCGAGGGAGAGGTATCGTTCGCTTCAAAAATGGCTATGCAATAAGTATAGTGAGCATTATGGAAATGGATGGCTACGGTTGAAATGGTGGGTGCTAGTGAAGCTTGCTTGGACAGAATAGCCATAAAAGGATAATGAGCGATAAAAAGCAAAATCCATAGAAAGAAGCGGCTCAGTCCAACAGGCATTTATCGAGTGTGCTGCGACAATAGATAAATGCTTAAGCGTTAAGGGCTCATATAGATCTGAAGATGATCCTATGATCCTACTAGGCTATTTGAAAATTCTTGGATCAAATCCAAACTCTAGTTTTTCATGATTATTAAAACTTTCTTCCATCGCTGGATGATTTGGATTAATCACGTAGTTGTTGTCTCTTGGGGATATTGTTGATGGAACTTGTAAGGCGGCATATTGAGGCTCTACTGCATTTAGAAATTCATCACCAATTTCCTGCGTTTCTTCACCAGCGGGAATATTTCTCCAAGTTGCAGGTAGGTCTTCTTCATCCAGTTTGACAATAAGCTCGTCTGGTACATCTATTCGATAAAGATCGTATTGATCAACAATGTTCGGGTCGTTATTTACATGAACAAACACTTCCAGTGAGCATAGAGACTCTGATTCTGCGAAATATAGAGCCTCCGTACCCTTGGAGTTCCACCTACCGCCGTACAGTTTTGCTCCCATAGGACTGAACGGTGTATCTGCAAATTTCTTTTGAGTTAAACGGTAAAGCTTCATTATGAGAAAACTCCGTGCTCAACTCTACCGATAAGATCTTTTACAATCTCAAAGTCCACGGTAGTCGAAACCATATCTAGTGGTCTCTTCCCACCTAAACCATAGACGTTTTCACGCATCCATTCTAAAGCTCTTTTCTCGTCATTAAACAGCTCGGTAGCTAACTTAATAAGCATCGCTAATCTATAGATGGCGTCGCTTTCTTGAGTGCTAAAGCGCTCTCCATTTTTAAGTCGGCGTTTGATAGTGCTAACAGGAATAAGAGTGACATTATGAAACTCACTTTGAGATAGTTTTGTCCTTTCTATAATATTGCGGTATACCTTTGGCTTAAACCCTTGGTGTACAGCATCTGTTCGTGCTGTTTTTGCGTCTTCGATCCCAAGGCTAAACCAAAAACTTGTTTTGTTGCCTCGTTTAGGCTTAAAACTTTTTAATTCAGTAGTAGCCATAGTAACTCTCCAACTTTTAGTCCATTTGACCTTGTTATCTTGGCTCAAGTGGGCCAGTTATGCAATAGTGAGTTAAACTGAGCCCTAACAAGCATCTAAGGGTTCAAGATACATTTTCTAATTGAATATGGTTATGTTAGTGCAGTAGCACTAACTGACTTCTGTCAAACGACGAGCCAGCTATAGTGGCTAGCTCTTGTGATCACCGAGCGATTCTGTCGTACCTTAATTACCAAGCGACTTGGTCGGGCTCCTTTATTTGCGTAATCCTCAGTCTATCACTGTGAATTAGTCAGAGGGTGCCTGGGTGAACGAGAATATGCGCTTGATGCGTCTCATCGTTCCACTCATGTACACCATACGCTTTTTGATTGAGCTCATTGGCCACACTCCTTCTACTCGTATCACTTTCTTTATCTTATCTGCCTTCTAAATATCCCAAAGCAGAACCTCTCCCTCAAGGGTTCGCTTCGCCGCAGAGCGCCCTTGCGGGTGAGAACCATGCTTCGGGCTAATGAAGTCAGGCGATAACGAAATCGATACTCAGACAGAAGGAGAAACGTTATGTGGCCAACTTCAGATAAACAATCAAAGGGCTTCATCGTCGCAAAAAAACAGTGATATTCGACCTGAGGACTTAGCGAAAGCGGGATTCACTATGCGGGAAGGGCGCTTCTTTCCTGCCAGTCTGGAAGAGGTGAGACAACGCATCCGACAGCACTATTCTGATGGCACTCTGAAGAATAGCTTCATCGTGACCGATGAATCGACGACTCATCAAACCATCTACCGATTTGAAAGCTGCCCATTTTAACGGGCAGTTTTGTCCGAAGGGGTTTTATCGATTTCCAGGTTTTCCTTTTTTGGATGTGGGTGAGTTGGAGTCATAACGGCTTTGAATATCAGTTTGACTGTAAGAAGGGGACAGGTAGGGTGTTACCGCAAGCGGTCATTCATTCCGCTTGAATCTTTCATCCAAGAACTAAGAGTTTCATCGCTTTGGGAAGTCACCAGTGCCTTCCCAAACTGTGTAACTCTAAGCGCCTTTCTGAAAGGATACCGCTTCAATCATTAACGCACGGTCGCAAGCTCTCTTTTCTTCGCTACGCTGCGCTGCGCCTCGTCATCCTTCCTCGTTGCCGTTCGTCGTGCCTCCTCACGCAACTTCATGTCACTGACTTCCATTAAGTTCGAGTAAGGGCTTGTTGTCTTATGTGCCTGTTTTCCTTTCCACTCGCATCACCTGATGGCGCTCGCAGGCTGTTGACCATCCTCATCCAGAACCCTCTTTGCAAGGGTAAATGAACGCTTCGCGCCCTTGCAAAGAAGAACCCTGGTTGAGGCGTGGGACAGCCAAGCGGCTCCATAAAAGTGATACTCAAAACAGAAAGGAAACACATCATGGCACAACGATACTCAATCCCAACTCTCCCTAAATTGAACTCAGCAACCAGCGTTTCGACGCTGGACCCCGAAAGCTCACCAAAAAATGATAGCTCTAATGACTGGGTGGAACGACTACCGAATTATCTTGATCCTTCAAAAGTGGTTAGCGCCGAGATACGTGGGGAGTATTTTGGGGCCTGGGATACCCCTCGTGAACAGTGGGAAGCGGGATTTATGCTGATGGCTATTGAGTCAAATGGCAACGAAAAACAAGTCAAAAACTTTTTACCATCGCAACTCTCTATTTCAGCCATTAAACAAGAGTGTGACGCAATTGCGCAAGCGCTTGGCGCCACATTGATTGACACCACTGGTCAATTCAACGCAGAGGATTGAACCATGAAATATCTATCTGACTACACCGAACAAGCGCAAACGGAATTATTTGATGAACTTGGCGCATTCTTCGCATTTCTTATAAGCAGTTCAATGAGGCAAAAAAAGAAGGCATTAACTATGTGTCTGTGGCCATGGGGTTAATCGTGCCAAGCCAACACGCAAAAGATTTTGTTGAGCGCTTTGCCGTTATTCAAGAGCAGGGCATAGCACAAGATATCGCAGAAAATGGAAAAGAGGCAATTATCCGAAGGGAGTTATTCAATCAAGAATGTTTCTATACCAATGATATTTGTGATTGCGTGGAGGCACTCAAAGAGTACGGCTATTCATACGATGATATTTACCAGGTGTTTAACCATATTCTGAGAACGGAAGAGGTTTATTAAGCATCAATAAGAAGGCCTCAACGTATCGGCAAAAAACGTTGAGGCCGTATCCATAATTAAAAACTGTAGGAAGCTTTATTATGAACGAAGAAAATACTACCCCACCAGATGAACAATTGAAAGCGGAAACTTATGTTTGTACTGCTATCCCTTTTGAACTTGGGAAAGTGGTTATGACACAGGGTATCGACTTACTATTACGAGAGAATATCGGCGCAAGTCTACACGTCTGCCTAATACGTCACCAAAATGGTGACTGGGGCAATGTATGTATTGAAGATAAGATTAGAAATGATGAAGCCACTCGAACCGGTGAGCGAGTGTTATCCGAATATACATTATGCGGAGAGCGTATTTGGGTTATTACCGAGCGAGATAGAAGTGTCACCACAATTTTGTTTCCGAGTGAATATTAATCTAACTCAATGTTCGATAAAATGGAGTCCTTATGGACTCCGTTTCTTGCTTCTGAAAAAGTTATGCTTACTACTTTTCATCTTTCTAGGTTTGCCTCAGCTTTTTGTTTTGAAGAAGCAGCGGCGCATTATAATATTTCACCTAAATTGTTGAGATCGATCGCGCAAGTTGAAAGCAGCTTCAACTTTAGAGCGTATAACGAAAATAAAAACGAATTAGATGAAATAACAAGTCGTGACTATGGGCTTATGCAAATTAACTCGTCCTGGTTTTCTCGTCTTGCTGAATTCAATGTTTATGAACCATGTTTTAATGTGTCACTCGGTTTTTGGATATTAGCGTCAAACTTTGTCAGTAATGGCTATAACTGGAATAGTGTCGGAGCGTATAATGCAGGATTTGCCAAGCGCGCCGAGAATGCCAGGAAAATATACATTAAAAAAGTACAAGTCGTTTATTTCTCACCCAACTTTCAATAACTCATTGCGCACCAACTTGCTGCAGTTGAACTCTTCACTAAACTTACCCCTTAACTGCTGATACGAGCTACGTGTTAGTCCCGATTCAGTCGCCACCGTTCGGCTTTTGTTTCGCGCAGATTGAAAAACGCTACATAAATTAGTAAACCGACCGTTGGTCATCATTAGGCGCGTAGAGCTTTTCAGTAGAGACCACACCCCTCGCTAAATCGAAAATCGATTTAAATGGTTGTCTGTAAAAAATAAAATCATTTAAAACAAAGAGTTAATCTTATTTTTTCTAGCTTCAAATGAGTCAAAAAATTTTCAGATTCTCCACTAAAATTTCGGCAAAATGTTAATACATTCTTAATACGATTGTATTAAGAATGTATTAACCCCTTTACTGGCAAGGGCTAGAGAGGCGTTTTGTGCATTTTTGGTAGATTATTAATACGATTGTATTAACAGTCTTTTGAGCCCTTATATAGCAAGGCTTCCGGGCAAGTTTGGATTTAAAGTGTATTAACATCGTAATACGATCGTATTGCGATATTAATACACTATACTCAAGGGAAATATGGTTGGGAGTGATGAATTATGGGAAGAAGTCGAGTGTTGCAGGCATCAATTAAAGGGAAGCTGGAGAGAGATTTTGATACTTTCCAGGAAAGAGAGAAGCTGACGGAATCGGAAGCAATACGCGAACTGCTTACCTTTGCTCTGCGACTCAAGTTGAACGAGCCTGACACCGAGTCGCCTTCGAGCAGAGAGCTACTGGAAGAGATTTATCGCGTTGTAAGGCAATCTTCAGCTATAGGGGATATTACACACGGACAAACATTCGATAGCGAGAAGCTATTTAGAGATCAGAAAGAATCAAAACCATTCAGGCAGGAAGTGAAGTCGGACATAGACAATAAAGTCGACTCTTTTCTATCAGGAAAGAAGAGAGACTAACCTTAGCTATCTTTAATTGAGCGACAGCGGCGCAGGGTTGTATCACCAACTTCAAGCGAGCATGCTGTCTAGTAGCCGTGAGCGAGAACCAAACTCTCCGCGTCCACTTTGAACTCAGAAGAAAATGTTTGCCTTAGTTTGCGCCGCTCAAACTTATCTGGTTGAGGTGATAAATCAGCATCCTGTGATTATGTGACATTTTGCAACATAGTTTCGCTTCATGCTGCATAACTTATTGATTATAAGTTGATTTAATATGAGAGTGATGGCATTGCCGAAAGATGAAAGACGACAATTTGTCGTCTAATAAGCGTTAGATGCTATTGATAACAGGAGGGATTAGTGTCAGAAAATGAAGTGATAAAAGGTTTGCTTTTAGCAGCAGCACCCGAGAAATATGATGAGATAATGAGCTTATGGAAAGAATATGAGCCAAACTTTAGTTTACGTGAAGATTGTGGAGATTTTTCATTAAGCGTTATTTTTGGTTCGGTTGTGTTTGACCACAAGTCGATGTGTCAGATGTGGTTGCTAGGCTTTGCTGCACAAAAAGCGTTTCACGCTTATTCGCCATTAATTACGTTATCAAACTTGTATAATTCACCAATATCCACTGATTCATTACCTGATGATGCAACTCAGAAAGAGCAACTGAGACAGTTTTCGTCACTAATGGATGACATCATTAAAATCAAGTCAATCTCTAATATTTCAGAGTTTGTATGGCCTGCCAATATTCCGCATCCAGACCAAGGGAAACCTAAAGACGTTGACGGAGCAATGGTATTCGATCTGAATTGTATTTCTGGTGCATATTGTTTTTTGCATGAACTTCAGCACATTCGATTCAATGTAGATGGTACAGAACTGGATGTGTATCAAGAAGAGCACGCATGTGACAAATTTGCTCGTTCAATGTTATTAGATGACATAGGAAGCTACTCGCAATCTTCGGGGTATGACGAAGGTATCGTTACAAGTAAAAGAGCTATGAGTATAGGTCTAGCGTCATTTTTATTATTAGCAATAACATCAAAAGAACGCTGGGGGCAGACAGATACACATCCTAAGATTTGTGAGCGAATTTATAATCTAACAAACGAACTTGATTTAAGAGATAGTGACTATTTCTGGCTTTATTTCGGAAGTTTAGCTTTAGGGATTGCTTATTATCATTCAATAACAATTAAACCCATGGTTGCTAGTAACATCAAAGAGTTTTGCCTAGACATAGTTGAAGCTCTCGACGCCAGCATCTAACAAGCAATTTAAGAGGGATTCACATCTTGGCATTTTCGCTTCTACTTCAATTTAGTGTTTATGGCACAATGCGTTAGGTTTGGGTGGAGGCGTTGTTCACCCCTTAATTGGGCTACATGGACTCCCTCTTTTGTCAACAATAGCTACCGCTGACAACAGTGGATCTGACAGCAGCTCTACATTCGGTGTTTCGTCGGATTCTATCCGTCACCCTGATGATATTCGCTTG